>Ga0315336_1000608_pt1 | contig 92024 bp, 74 predicted proteins | sample ASW5metaG_FD_204512 | JGI IMG/M metagenome (GOLD analysis project Ga0315336, IMG submission 204512) | Ammonia-oxidizing marine archaeal communities from Monterey Bay, California, United States - ASW #5 | ecosystem: Environmental > Aquatic > Marine > Intertidal zone | place: USA: California...
CAGCGGAGAATGATGCAGAGTCCTCAAAAGATTCCGAAGCAGAACAGATAGATGACAACGCTGATATAAATACTGAAGAATCCACCGGAGAATCAGATGGAGATGAGGCGGCAGCGGAGAATGATGCAGAGTCCTCAAAAGATTCCGAAGCAGAACAGATAGATGACAACGCTGATATAAATACTGAAGAATCCACCGGAGAATCAGATGGAAACCTGGAGGCGGAAACTAAAAATGTCTGACGGAGAACTAATATGAGTCGTTATTCACGAAGACGTAAATATTGTCGTTTTACAGCCGAAGGCATCAAGGAGATCGATTACAAGGATATTAATTTGCTTAAAGCATATATTACGGAGACCGGAAAAATTGTGCCTAGTAGAATTACGGGTACCAAAGCTCATTATCAGCGACAGTTGTCGATTGCAATAAAACGCGCTCGTTATTTGGCACTTCTGCCATATACTGACCGGCACTGAAGCCATTAGGTATAGGTAAGAGCGTGCAAGGATTGGCCGTATGGCTGGTTGCTCGACCAGAACGAGCAGCCTTCATTTTGATTGCGACATTCCTATTGCCGATTACTCAGATTCTAGGCAGCGCAGTTTTGGTTTTACTGATATTGAGTCGAGGTCTTGTACGAACGACCCTGACCGCAGGGATTGCTGTTGGTGCAATGTTGGTATTGGTTCTTATTAGCACAGTGTCAATAACGCAGTTATTTCAGGTCGTATTGAAGATTTGGTTGCCAGGGATGTTTTTGGCTCTGTTGTTACAACGAATGAGATCATTAACTTTGCTGTTGCAGAGCACAGTCCTTATGGCCATGATCGTTATCATCGGATTGTACGCTGTGCTTGGTGATCCCGCAGTTTATTGGCACGAGATGCTGCAAAAAATTATTGTTACGTGGCGGGGAGCAGGATTGGAGCAGGAAGCAGATTTATTCATCCAATTGTTGCCGTATACGCCGCAGATGACAGGTATTCTTGTTTCGATTGGCTGGTTGTTGCATGTTGTTGCATTATTGATCGGGTATGCAGCCTATATAAATCTTCCTAATCAGCCAGATGAATTTGGTCGATTTTCGGATTTAAATTTTGGACGGATATTGGCACTTGTTTTAGCTATGGTATCGATAGCAGCAATGATTACCCCTGTAATTTGGGCGCAGAATATTGCATTTGTACTGATTATGATTTTCTGGATACAGGGACTGGCACTGTTACATTGGTTACGACGTGCAGGTCGATTACCAACAATGGTTTTGGCCGCAGTGTATGCGTCTCATGTATTTCCGCTTCTCGTAATAGTGATTAGCATGATGGGTTACACGGATGCGTGGTTTAACTACCGGACTCGCATCGCTATGAAATGAGTGCTTGCGTATACCTTTGAAGTAGGCATATCGTAAGACATAAGTGACAGGATTTGAGATATGAACGTTATTTTATTGGATAAGATTGAAAATCTTGGTGATATTGGTGATTTGGTAACGGTTAAACCAGGTTACGGCCGTAATTATTTGCTGCCATCAGGTAAGGCATCTCTGGCCACACCGGATAATATTGCAGAATTTAAAACTCGACGGGCTGAACTGGAAAAAGATGCAATCGAGGAATTAACTGCAGCCAAAGCACGTGCTGAATTGGTGAAGGGCATGGAACTTGTCATATGCGCTAATGTAGGCAAAGAAGGCAAGTTGTTCGGATCAATTGGACCTATTGATATTGTTAATGCTTGTGAAAAAGTTGGTGTTGAGGTTGTGCGAAGTGAAATCCGTATGCCTGATGGCCCTATCCATGACGTGGGTGACTTTACGATTGGTATGCATTTTCATACGGATGTGAATGCTGAAATCACAGTTAAAGTTGTCGCGGACGAAGAGACAATCATGTGATACGGTAATGGTATTACGATCTGAATTAGATAAACAACAAGACATAATGATGGATGAAAGTATTTACGTCCAAAATTGTCGATAGTCACAAGCGGTAATAGCCGTAGGACTTTATTGAATGGTTCGAGCGCTGGACGACGGGGTAGCAATCGATTTAGCTGAACACCGGTTGAAGGTACCTCCAAATTCCATAGAGGCAGAGCAGTCTTTGCTCGGCGGCCTCATGCTCGATAACGAGGCGTGGGATAAAATTGCCGACCTGATCATTACGTCAGATTTTTATAGACAGGATCATCAGCTAATTTTCGCAGGCATTTTGGAACTTTCCGAAACTGGCAACCCTTGTGATGTAGTTACTCTATCTGAGTTACTGGATAATCGAGATGAGCTTGAAGCTGTAGGGGGTCTTGAATATCTAGCATTACTGAGTAATGAAACGCCGGGTGCGGCAAATGTTCAGGCCTATGCCAAGATTATCAGGGAGAGATCGACGCTCAGGTCCCTTATTGCTGCCGGTAACCAAATCAGCGGTAGTGCTTTTACCACTGACGGACGTACTGCATCTGAGCTTGTCGATAAGGCAGAGAGTCTGGTCTTCGAAATCGCTGAGAAAGGTTCCCGTGGTAAGGTTGGATTCAGACCCTTGAAAAATATTCTTCCTGATGCCGTAGATCGAATCGATCTTTTACATCAATCGGGCAGTGAGATTACCGGCATCCCGACTGGATATGACAAATTTGACAAGATGACAGCAGGCTTGCAGGCTGGAGAATTAATTGTGGTTGCGGGTCGTCCTTCGATGGGTAAGACGGCTTTTGCGATTAATATCGCAGAAAATGCGGCAATTGGCTCCAAGGTGCCGACTGCAATTTTCTCGATGGAGATGCCTTCGCAGCAATTGGCCTTTCGAATGATTTCATCACTTGGGCGTGTTGATCAGAGTCGCTTACGAACAGGTAAGTTTCCTGATGAAGATTGGTCACGCATTAATACTGCAGTGCAGTTAATGTCGGATGCACCTATCTTCATAGATGATTCGGCGTCTCTGTCGCCGACAGAGATTCGTGCACGAGCTCGACGATTGAAACGCGAACATGGCCTCGGCCTTATTGTAGTGGATTACTTACAGCTTATGCAGGTGCATGGTAGTACGGAAAATCGCGCAACTGAAATATCTGAAATTTCGCGATCACTCAAAGCCTTAGCCAAGGAACTTGAGTTACCTATCATTGCCCTATCTCAGTTGAATCGCAGTGTTGAACAAAGAACGGATAAAAAACCTGTCATGTCGGATCTCCGAGAGTCAGGTGCGATCGAGCAGGATGCGGATCTGATTGTCTTTATTTACCGGGAAGAAGTTTATAATCAAGAAACACAGCGTAAAGGTATCGCCGATATTAGTATTGCTAAACAGCGTAATGGTCCCATCGGCGATTTTATTTTGACATTCATTGGTCAATTCACGAAATTTGAGAACTGGGCCCCCGAAAGTTATGCAGATGAAATGTATCCATGAAGTTTGGAATAAAATTAGACATTAAGTTTGGTACGATTAAGCATCATCTTAGGATAATTCGTGAAATGGCATCCGGTGCCCGGGTAACAGCCATTATAAATACCCATATGCTATGGCCGCATGACATGTTTGAAGTGACAGAGCTGTGTCACAGAGCTGAAAATTGAGTAATCAAAAAAAATATCATTCGGATCTTGGTCGATTAGCTGATCCGAATCAATTTATAGAGCCCATTGAGATTGCAGGTATAAATTCTGATACTTTAATGGCTTATCTTCGTTCTATGCAGCTAATCAGATATGCCGAGGAGCAGATCGGAGAGTTAGCAAAAGAGGGTGTCGCAAAAACGCCCTGTCATCTAGGGATCGGTCAAGAAGCTATTGCGGTAGGTGTGGCATCTAGTCTAAATTCATCCGACAGAGTATTTGGTAATCATCGCTCACATTCGCATTTCTTAGCTTTGGGCGGTGATGTTTATTCCTTGATAGCTGAAGTTCTAGGTAAGGCAGATGGTGCGTCGCATGGCATGGGCGGTTCTATGCATTTATATGGCGCTTCAGTTGGATTTCAGGGGTCAGTTCCATTGGTGGGTGCCACTATTCCAATTGCAGTAGGTGCTGCGCTCGCAGCTAAGATGGGAGGTGGCGATGAAGTAGCTGTGGCCTTTTTCGGCGACGGAGCTACTGAGGAAGGTGTTTTTCATGAATCGCTCAATCTTGCTTCTATTTATGAATTACCAGTCTTATTCGTCGTAGAGAATAATTTATTTTCTAGTCATCTCCATATTCAATTACGTCAGCCTAGTGATTCGGTCGCACGTTTTGCTGATGCACATCGTATTCAAAATAAAACTATTGATGGTAATGATGTGATTAGTGTAGCGACCGCTGCGGAAGAATTAATTTTAGCAGCTAGAAAGGGTGGTGGCCCGGCACTACTTGAGGTAGTTACTTTCCGATTTCGTGGTCACGTTGGACCTAATGAAGATATTGATGTAGGCGTACACCGAGAAATGAAAGATGTTGAAGCATGGAAACAACGTTGTCCGATAAAGCGGTTACGAATTGCCATGGAAGATGAAGGTCTACTGACTGAGAAACAATTTAACGAACAATCAACAGCTGTGTTGAGTCAGGTACAGTCGGCAGTCGAAAAAGCTAAATCATCACCCTATCCAGATAAAAATAATTTACTAGATTTTGTGTATTCGCAGAGTGCTCATTCATGAGCACTAAAGAATCAATTAATTATGGTGAAGCGATTCGTGAAGCATTTGTCTATTTATTAGATAAATATCCAGAAGTTTTCTGTATAGGGCAGGGGCTCTGGAGTCCTTGGTATGTAGGCAACACCATGTCAGATCTGGATAAGTTATTCGGGCGTGACAGAATCATAGATACCCCAGTATCTGAACTTGCTTGTACCGGAGCATCCGTTGGTGCTTCCTTATTTGGCTATCGACCCATCGCTATACATCCACGCATGGATTTTATGATGCTTGCTGTCGATCAGATTATCAATCAGGCGGCGAAGTGGTCACTTATGCTGGGAGGTCAAGCATCCCCAGCTGTGACGATTCGCGCTATTATTAATCGTGGTGGAGAACAGGGTGCACAACATTCCCAAGCACTTCATGCGTGGTTTGCACATATTCCTGGATTGCGGGTGGTCATGCCTGCGACCGTTCAAGATGCACGTGATTTATTGATTTCTAGTGTATTGTGTGACGATCCGGTGATGTATATTGATGATCGCTGGTTGTACGATCGAACAGCAGTCTTACCAGCAATCACTGAAAGACCGTTGGAGCAAGAGACACCACAAGTCATCAGTAATGGTACGGATATTACCATCGTTGGGATCGGGTATTCGACTTTTCTTTGTGAACAGGCAGCACAGCAGTTGGCAGTGGATGGAGTTTCCTGTGAAATTATAGATGTCAGAATATTGAACCCTTTCCACTCTGGCGTCATCTGCGAATCTGTCAAAAAAACTGGGAAGCTTTGTGTTGTAGATGCTGGTTGGCGAACTGCTGGGATGTCGGCGGAAGTTATTGCTACTGTCATGGAACAGGTAGGAGTTGGTGTATTGGATAGTTCGCCCGTGCGCGTGACTTTGCCTGATGCATCTGCACCATCGAGTAAGTTCCTTGAGGATATTTATTATCCTGATGCCAACGATATTGTTGATATTGTTAGAAAATTGGTTCAACAGGGGTAATTTTCTAGCAATATGTTGTATCGATTGTTGGACTACTTAGCTGCTTTTTTTGGTCTAGTTTTTTTATCTCCTATTCTAATTCCGGTTTTTATTGTTACCGCTCTGCAGGATTGGCACTCACCATTCTATGTTTCATCAAGAGTCGGAATTGATGGAAAATTATTCCTAATGGTCAAACTTCGGTCTATGTTGGTGGGTGCAGACAAATTAGGAGTTGATTCTACGGCTGCAAATGATTCCCGAATAACCCCTATTGGACATTTTGTGCGCCGTTATAAATTGGATGAATTTACCCAACTATGGAATGTATTGATTGGTCAAATGAGCCTTGTTGGCCCTAGGCCAAATGTTGAGAGAGAAACTCGACTGTATACGAAAGAAGAAAAGAGATTGTTGTCGATTCGACCTGGAATTACAGATTTTTCATCTATCATTTTTGCGGATGAAGCTGACATTTTGGAAGGACATGTGGACCCTGATCTTGTATATAACCAGCTAATCAGACCGTGGAAAAGCAGATTAAGTCTATTTTATATAGACAATCGAAATATCTTGTTGGCAATCAAACTGATCTATTTGACGTTTCTAAGTATGATTTCTCGTTCACGGGCCCTGTATAGAGTTTCAGAGGAGTTGCGAAGAAGAGGAGCGCCAACTGAGTTGGTACAGATAGCTTTGCGTGAAACTGCACTTATGCCACATCCGCCACCAGGTGCGAATGATATCGTAAGGTCACGTATCGTAGATTAACCTCAAATACACCACATTCGATAAAAGATAAATTTTCGGCTATCGATATCCTGCAACATATGCATACCCAGTACCTCATTCATAACAATCTGCTTCAATTTCGTGTTCTCCCATTACAGTTTTTGCAGTAGATTCTGGAGCTGTCATATCATCGTATTGCACCTTCCAGCGATAAAATAACTGCACTGAGAAAATATTTTTTATATTTCACATGTTGGTATTTATGCTGTGATGAAATTCGAAATTTGACAAACTCAGAACATAATAAGATTGATCAATAAATTTGCATAAGTATTTGGCTTCTGTGAGAATTTAACAATGACAGAACGTATAATTAGAAATCGTATACTGGATTTGCCGAGAGCTGTGAAACAGGCATTAATGTTGGTGGCTGATATTGGCGGACTAATTTTTGGTGCTTGGTGCTCGGTCTGGCTACTGTTTCCTGATGCGAATATCGGTACTAATTTTATTCTCCTGATAGGAATAACGCTCGTGGTTACCATTCTGTTAGCTTGGTATCAGGGTTTTTACCATTCCATTGTACGTTATGTTGGAATGGATTCGGCTGCTGCAGGATTGAAGGTAGCGAGTATATCTTCAGCTACACTTGCAGTTACAGCTTACTCTTTTAACCTGATTGTTGCGCCAAATAGATTTGCTATCGTCTATGGCGTTCTATGTTTACTGTACTTATTGGGGAGTCGTTATACAGCGCGTTATTTTTTAAATTTACGCTACCCGAGCAGAGAGAGAGTGATTGTATATGGTGCTGGAGAGTCTGGTGCTCGCCTGGTGATGGTTATGGCGATGCACGAAGGCGATGCATTTTTACCGGTTGCATTGGTTGATGACAAAAAAGCTTTGCATGGCAAGATGGTAGGCGGATTGCAGGTCTATCCTCATCATGAGCTTCGTGAGCTCATCCAGAAATTTAATGTTACACGCATCCTGTTGGCGTTGCCGAGTACTTCGAGACGACGTCGTCAGGAAATTATTAACAGCTTAGAGGGATTGAACGTACATGTTCAGACCATTCCTTCGTTCAACGATCTGGTAACGGGTAAAGCACGGGTTGACGATATTAGTGACGTTGATGTTGAGGATTTATTGGATCGTGAAGCGGTGCCTCCGGACGAGACACTTTTAAAGGCATCGGTAACGGGAAAAACTGTAATGGTCACTGGTGCTGGCGGTTCGATCGGTTCCGAACTTTGCTTCCAGATACTTAAGCTCAGGCCGAAGGCGCTGATATTGTTCGAGATGTCTGAGCTTGCGCTTTACAACATTGAAAAAAAATTGAAAAGATTATCTGACAAGCTTGGCATCGATAGCGATGTTATGGCCCTCCTGGGATCGGTTAATGATCAGGATCGGGTACGTGAGATTTTACATGTCTTCGACGTTAACACCATTTATCATGCGGCGGCCTACAAACATGTGCCAGTGGTAGAACATAATATATTAGAAGGTGTTTCTAATAACGTATTTGGTACGTTGAATACTGCTAGAGCCGCAGTAGAGGCAAATGTTGATACGTTTGTTCTTATCTCAACCGATAAGGCAGTCAGTCCCACTAATGTTATGGGAGCAACAAAACGATTTGCAGAAATGGTATTACAGGCTATGCAGGATAATTACAGTACGATTCGCTTCTGCATGGTTCGGTTCGGTAATGTTTTGGAATCTTCTGGTTCGGTTGTGCCGCTGTTCCGGGAACAAATCCGTGCCGGTGGGCCAGTGACAGTGACGCATCGCGATATTATTCGTTATTTTATGACGATTCCTGAAGCAGCACAGCTCGTGATTCAGGCGGGTGCTATGGCACGTGGTGGTGATGTATTTTTGCTTAATATGGGTAATCCAGTGAAAATTCAGGATCTTGCAAAGCGGATGATTAAGCTGATGGGATTGACGATCGCGGATATAGATAATCCGGATGGTGATATCGAGATCCATTATACCGGGCTGCGACCGGCTGAAAAACTCTATGAAGAGTTGCTGATAGGTAGAAATGTGTCGATTACGCAACATCCACGTATCATGCGAGCAACGGAAGAGTACATCGATTACAAGCAGCTAAATCCATTGCTTGAAGACCTCCGCTCTGCGTTACATAGAATGGATCGAGATCGAGTGAGGGAGGTTTTATTGCATCCAACCAGTGGCTATACACCGACAAACAACATTGTTGATTTGACTTGGCTACAGGCGCAAAAACTTCGAATAAAGAATACTAGTGACAAGGTTGTAAAATTGGCACCGCGATCGGCATAGTATTGCCGCAAGCTTGTTTATGAGTTAACAGAAATCGAAGTTGTAGTTCTTCATAAAGATTACACGAAGTCTAAGCTATTCATAGATAACCTCACCTTGTCGAATTTGATCGATAGACTTCACGAACTTAATCCAGATTGATGGATATAAATCTGCCACACCTGTTTCAGGTTTTATATTACCAGACACTGTTGCAGTGTTATTACATGTCTAATATTTTGGTTGTAAAAAGAAGCGTTCCAAGGTCACATTTATGGAACTAACGGTATTTGGTTCAGGATATGTAGGTTTAATAACAGCTGCTTGCATGGCTGAAATGGGCAATCATGTTGTCTATGTCGATACAGATGAGGATAAAATTAATCGCCTAAATGCAGGTGAAATACCGATTTACGAGCCGGAATTGGAAAATTACATTCGTCGCAATATAGCGGCTGAGCGGCTCGATTTTACGACAGATGAAGTTCGTGGTGTTGCGCATGGGTTGTTTCAGTTCATTGCGGTTGGCACACCATCCGATGAAGACGGCTCGGCGAACCTTAAATATGTGTTATCTGTGGCCAAATCAATCGGGACACACATGAATAAATATCGAATCATCGTCGACAAATCGACCGTGCCAGTGGGAACCACGGAGAAAGTTGGCTATACGATTCAGAAGGCACTGGAGCGTCGCAGTGTGACTCATCAATTCGATGTTGTATCCAATCCCGAATTTTTAAAAGAAGGTACTGCGATTGCCGATTTCATGAAACCTGAACGTATCATTGTTGGTACAAATAACTCACACACCACTGAATTGTTGAGCACGCTTTACAGACCGTTTAATAGAAACTGCGACCGTCTGATCAGTATGGACATTCGTTCAGCTGAGCTGACCAAGTATGCTGCGAATGCAATGCTAGCGACTAAGATCAGTTTCATGAATGAGTTGGCTAACATCGCTGAACGATGTGGGGCTGATATCGAAATGGTTCGCATGGGAATTGGTGCGGATTCCCGTATTGGTTATCAATTTATCTATCCGGGTGCTGGATATGGTGGTTCGTGTCTTCCGAAAGATGTTAGAGCACTTGTAAAATCGGCATCTGTCACAGGATATGAGGCTGATTTGCTCAAATCTGTGGAAGCGGTTAATCAAAGACAGAAGTATCGATTGTTCAATAATATCTGCAAGTATTTCGATGATGATATGAATGGCAAAATAATTTCGATTTGGGGGCTCTCCTTCAAACCAGAAACCGACGATATGCGCGAAGCATCCAGTCGCGTGCTAATGGAGGCACTTTGGGCTGCGGGTGCCAAAGTTCGTGCCTATGATCCGAAAGCGTTAGAGGTAGCTCGACGTTTGTATCCGGATAATGATGCATTAGTACTTTGTGAAACTGCTAGCGATGCCGTCTCTGGGGCAGATGTTCTGGCTATCGTGACCGAATGGCAGGAATTTCGGAATCCTGATTTCGCGTATATAAAACAAAAACTGAAATATCCTGTAATTTTCGATGGGCGCAATCTCTACGATCCGACCATGGTCGAGGCTCTAGGGCTCATTTACTATGGTATTGGACGTGGTCAATCGGTGACTGCCATTACTGACACTAGGTCTGGTCGACGGTTGAATTAAAAATTGTGGGATATAACTAATGTCTAACTGCGGAGGAGGGTAAGCGGATGGCACTAATTCAACCCGTGATTCTCTCTGGTGGATCCGGCACTCGGTTGTGGCCGGCATCACGCACGATTTATCCCAAGCAACTGTTGTCGCTTGCTAGTGAGAAAAGCATGCTGCAGGAATCAGTGCTTCGTCTGGATGGTGTGAAGGGGCTGACTGATAAGATACTTATTATTTGTAATGAGATGCATCGTACTCTGATCGCTGAACAACTTCGTGAAGTTGATATACAGGCAGATATTGTGCTTGAACCGGAAGGGCGGAATACAGCTCCGGCAGTCGCATTGGCCGCATTTTTGGCTCTGTATCGAAATCGAAGGAAAGACGCAGATGCGCCATTGTTACTCATCATGCCAGCTGATCATATCATTCAGGATAAAGGGGCATTTATTTCAGCGATCAATGCTGCCGTGGCTGCGGCGGAACATGGTGATCTGGTGGCGTTTGGTGTGCTGCCATCTTATCCACATACAGGTTATGGCTATATCGAAGTCGATACTCATTCGCTGATTGCTGCCCCAATTATCTCTTTTGTAGAAAAACCTGACAAGCAGAAGGCAGTTAACTTATTAAAAAATAAAATGTTTTTTTGGAATAGTGGTATATTTATGTTTCGCGCTGACAGTTATATCAATGAATTGAATAAATTTGCACCGGAGATCGTTGTTGCCTGTCGTAAAAGTTTGGATGAGGCAACTAAGGATGCTAATTTTATACGACCTGATGCCGAAGCTTTCAAAGCTTGTCCAGCTAATTCACTTGATTATGCCGTCATGGAAAAAACAGAGCATGCTGTCATGGTGCAGTTGAATACAAGCTGGAGTGATGTTGGTTCTTGGGCTGCGCTATACGACGTTATCGATCACGATACCGATGGTAATTCGCTGTCTGGAGATGTAGTTACCCATGATTGTAAGAATAGTCTGATTAGTGGTAAAAGTCGTCTGGTTACTGCGGTGGGTCTAACAGACATGGTGGTCATTGAAGAAAAAGATTCGGTACTGGTTGTTCCTAGGGATAAGACGCAGGATGTAAAGCAATTAGTTGAAAAATTGAAGGAACAAAATCGAGACGAATTGGAATTGCATTGCCAGGTATTTCGACCCTGGGGTAGCTATGAGAGTATCGATAGTGGTGAGGGTTTCCAAGTCAAGAGATTGATTGTTAATCCGGGAGCTGCTCTCTCTCTGCAGAAACATGCACAGCGTGCCGAACATTGGACTGTAGTTCGCGGTAAAGCTCGAATTACACTGGATGACAAGGAATTTGATCTGAAGGTTAATGAATCTACCTATATTTCAATCGGTGCAGTACATCGTATATCCAACCCGTTTGAGGAATCTGTGCATATTATCGAAATTCAGTGTGGTGAATATCTGGGAGAGGACGATATAGTTCGATTGGAAGACAACTACGGTAGGGCAGGAACCAAAATCTAACAGGTAGTTTCGGGTTTTATGGCAATGTCAGAAAACAAATAACAAAACCAGATCCAAAGGATGACCATACGAATTAATTGCATCAAGGCCTACGACGTTCGTGGACAGATTCCGAAGGAGTTGAATGTCGACATTGCTTATCGTATTGGGAATGCGATGGTGAAATTTCTTCGTGCTAAACGTATTGTGGTTGGTCGGGATATCCGCTTGTCGAGCGAAGAACTCATGAAAGCTGTGTCCAATGGTATTTATGATGCTGGTGCCGAAGTTCTAGATATTGGTCTGAGTGGTACCGAAATGGTTTATTTTGGGACTTCGCATCTCGAAGCCGATGGCGGCATCATGATTACGGCTAGCCATAATCCGGCCGATTACAATGGTCTAAAGCTCGTTAAAGAAGATGTTCGTCCGATTAGCATCGATACCGGATTACGAGAGATTAGAAAACTGGCTGAGAGTAATGAACGACAGTTAGCTAAAGTACGGGGTGTTCATACTGCCGTCAATATTTTCGATTCATATATTGAACACATACTGAGCTATGTTGATGTGAGTAAGTTAAAACCGCTGAAAATGGTCGTGAATGCAGGAAATGGTGGTGCCGGCTCTGTGATCGATAGTTTGGAATCTTACTTGCCGTTCGAATTTATCAAAGTGCATCATGAACCTGATGGTACATTTCCGAACGGTATGCCAAATCCGATGTTGCCAGAAAATCGTTCGGTAACCATTGATGCTATCAAGTCGCATCATGCGGATTTGGGTATTGCTTGGGATGGTGATTTTGACCGCTGTTTTCTGTTTGATGAAAATGGAAATTTTATCGAAGGTTATTATATCGTGGGTTTGTTGGCGGAAAGTATATTGTCCCATAACCTCGGTGCCAGTATCGTTCATGATCCTCGTCTGACTTGGAATACACTGGATATTGTCTCTGAGGCAGGCGGAGAAGCGGTACAGAGTAAATCCGGGCATTCGTTCATGAAAGAAAAAATGCGTGAGGTTGATGCTATCTACGGCGGTGAAATGAGTGCACATCACTACTTCCGGAAGTTTTCTTACGCTGATAGTGGCATGATTCCCTGGCTCCTGGTGGTAGAGCTTTTGTCGACAACTGGTAAACCATTATCAGCACTTGTTGATGGATGCATGGCAAAGTACCCGGTGAGTGGCGAGATCAATAGAAAAATAGATAATCCGAATTCTACGTTGGAAGCGTTGCACCAACGATATGCCGGCGATGCGCTTAGTGTCGATGATATCGACGGCTACAGTTTCGAATTCGCTGAATGGCGTTTTAATATTCGCATGTCGAATACGGAGCCGTTTGTTAGATTAAACGTGGAAAGCCGCGGCAATGTGGCATTAATGGAAGCTAAGACAGCTGAAATTCTAGGTCAATTACAAGAAAATCAATGATAGATAATTCTAATGAACGCCACGTCAATTTGGTGTTCGGATGTGTAAGTCTAGTCTCTGCTAGACTTTTAGAACTTTGGTGATTTGAAAGCGTACTATCCAGATGAATATTCGCACGCGTTTTGCTCCCAGCCCAACTGGTGTTTTGCACATCGGAAGTATCCGTACGGCACTATTTTGCTGGTTGTATGCTCGGCATCATGGCGGCGACTTCATACTTCGAATCGAAGATACTGATCGAGAACGTTCTACACAGCAGAATGTTGATGCAATTCTGGAAGGAATGTCATGGTTAGGTCTAGATATTGATGAAGGACCTTTCTTCCAAACTGAGAGACTGGCGCGATATACGGAGGTAAGCGAAGTTTTACTTAAGTCGAATAATGCATACCGGTGTTACTGTACAAAAGAAGAACTGAATTTATTGCGACAACAGCAATTGGGCGCAGGCGAAAAGGTCCGTTATGATGGACGGTGTCGCGATGGCTCTAATCCTCGGATAGGTGTGAAACCAGTCATACGCTTTAAGAATCCGACTGATGGCGAGGTTTTCGTAAATGATCTAGTTCGTGGCAAGGTAATCTTTCAGAATGCTGAACTCGATGATTTGGTAATGATCCGTTCAGATGGCATGCCTACATATAATTTTTCGGTCATTGTAGATGACTGGGACATGGGTATTTCTCACGTCATACGTGGCGACGATCATCTTAACAACGCACCAAGGCAATTAAATATACTGGAGGCACTCGGTGTTAATGCGCCAATCTATGCGCATTTGCCAATGATCCTTGGTCAGGATGGTGCCAAGCTTTCCAAACGTCATGGTGCTGTGGATGTTCGAGAATATCGTGATCAGGGTTACCTGCCACAAGCATTGCTGAACTATCTTGTGCGGCTTGGTTGGTCGCACGGTGATCAGGAGATATTCTCCATAGAAGAAATGATTTCTCTATTTGATATTGCAAACGTCAACGCATCGGCATCCGCATTTAATCCCGAAAAACTCCATTGGCTAAATCAACAACACATTATTGCTTCATCAGTGGAAAGTCTTGGTGAAACACTCATTCCCTACCTTCGTAAACTTGAGCTCGATATCGCGGATGGACCGAAACCATCTGAGGTTGTGGCAGCCTTCCACGAGCGTGCTGAAACTATGGTGCATATGGCACAGAGTTGCCTCTATTGTTACAAGGATTTCGACGAAATTGATGCGAAATTGATCAAGAAATATCTACGTCCGGTTTTACTATCACCCATGGAAGATATTCAGGAGCGTTTTAAATCGCTACCAAATTGGAGTGCAGCGGTATTGGACGAATCTATTAAATCCTGTGCGGCAAGTCATGACATGAATATGGGCAAGTTGGGGCAGCCTATTCGTGTTGCAGTGACCGGTAGATCAGTATCACCACCGATAGACGTTACATTAGCTTTGATCGGCCGAAGAAGAACTCTTGCGCGACTTAATAATGCGGTCAAATTGATTAAATCTCGTGCCTCTTCTATCTCAGAATCTGAAGCTTGAGACTGTTCTTCAAGAAATTCTAGACTAGCTTCTTCACTATCCTTTGCCGGACTAGCGATGCCTGCGGCAGTAGTGAGCCGCAAGCTACGCCAGCTGGTGGCTCATTATCGAGAAGATAACTCCGTTGTCAGGTCTGGTATATTCCAGACGTCCAATTTTTGCATTTGGTCTTCGTGGCCGGTCATTTCCCATCGCGCTAGCGAAAGTGGAATCTGGCCAGAGTCCAACAGGTCGTCATGAAATTCACGCCAGTTGAAGCGAGACTTCTGATTATCAGCGGCACGGCGGGAATATTCTCCGGAAATATAACTACTTTCCACCTCCCCAGGGGCTCTTTCCTTAATTGGAACCATAAGAGAAGCAGGATCGCCCGGGCCGCCGAGCTGGACGGATCGCTCACTCATAATTTGTTCAATTAGCTTCTTGCCGATCAGGTAGCTGGCTGCCGAAAATGGTCGGCGAATGTAACCCTCTATTTCAGTGCGCGCAACGATCTCTTCCATGAAGGGGACCGTATCGATTTGCCATTGGATTGACTCATCTATCGAGCGTGCGCCAGTGTTTAGGTGCAGATCCAATGGGACCCGAATGGCGCGGAAGAGTAGCCAATTCCAGTGGAGTTCCCGCGTTCGAGGTCCTCGCAGAAATGGATAGTCGAAGTTAAGAAAGAGTTCCTCCAGGTAATGCGCCCAGTTCGAAAACGCTGAGTCTTTGTGGCCCGCTCGAATTGGACATGAGTTTCGGCTGGTCACCATGGCCTCGAAGTAGTGACCGGGCCATTCCGAATGATGATAGTCAATAATAGGATCAGTCCGCATGGCACGTTCGAAGTAGGTATCCGCGAACCAATGATCTTCAGGAAGGACATAGTAACGTCTGCCAGGAAATTCCACTGGCGTATCCGGAAACGCTAGCGCGCCTGTACGTTGACCGGAACCGAACGGCTCCTGCCACACGGCCCCCTCTTCGAGATATACTTCGCCGATAAAGGAGTGAAAGCTGATGAGGTCGAGATCCTTCAGGAAATACTTTGTCTGCAGGTAGTCCCGCCGGAACCACTCGACCCACTCTGCACTCGTCGGCATAGTCAGTGGTTTGAGACCCCGATTTTTCTTCTCTTCAATTTCGATCATCATTCGGAAGCGGTGTTCTTCCATCTCACCCATCAGAAGTAGCTCATCGTGATTCCATGGTATGAAATAGAGCCGTTTGAGATACCAATCTAGGTTCTCGCGTCCTACATGGGGCTGACCCTTCATCTGTGGCAGATTCGTTTCAACCCACTGAGCGTATGTCACCATGGCCTCAGCGGCTTGCTCTGCGGCGGCCATCAGTCGATCGCGACGATTCTGAGGTATCCGCTCCGCGAACAGTTTTGCACTAGCCTTATATTTTTCCCGAATGCTCTGTGATTCTCGAATGACCATTCGACCAAAATGTGCTGCCGACTCCTCTAGAACGAGGTTCTTTGGTGCTTGCTCAACTATAGGTCCCATGCGAGCGAAGGCAGCAATTAAGGCGTCGGCCTTTTCCTCGCTAGTATTCGGTAATAATCCTCCGCGGCGGTACGTTCCGATCTCCGCTCGTACGCCGTTCAATGCTTGTTCGAGGTAGAAGTACGGGTTCTTGATGGTTTCCCGCACCACTTGATGCTGCCAGTCTACGTCGTCCATCTCGGCCCGCAGTAGGAGATAGTCGATCTGATCATGTACCGACCAGTCCTGCGGATCGATCGCTTGAAGTCGAGCCTGAAACTTCGGCAAGCCCTCTTGTTGCTCCCGCACCACGTTAGCATAGTCTGGTGCGCCCACAACTGATCGGACGGATCGCGATTTCCGGGAAGAAAAGACCGGGCTTCGGAATTTCCGAAATTCCTCGGCCAACGTCGCCAGTTCCGTCGAGGCATGCTCTACCTGAGCATGACTTTCCCATCCGGTCAGCATCATCACGCTCACCAAGCCCGCAACACTAACTCCTCTTAATAGATTCATAGCAAGATCTCCTCAGATTGATGGGAGCTTAGTACCCTCACATCTTTTTTTATTGTGTGTTATCCCTTTGCCGGACTAGCGATGCCTGCGGCAGTAGTGAGCCGCAAGCTACGCCAGCTGGTGGCTCATTATCGAGAAGATAACTCCGTTGTCAGGTCTGGTATATTCCAGACGTCCAATTTTTGCATTTGGTCTTCGTGGCCGGTCATTTCCCATCGCGCTAGCGAAAGTGGAATCTGGCCAGAGTCCAACAGGTCGTCATGAAATTCACGCCAGTTGAAGCGAGACTTCTGATTATCAGCGGCACGGCGGGAATATTCTCCGGAAATATAACTACTTTCCACCTCCCCAGGGGCTCTTTCCTTAATTGGAACCATAAGAGAAGCAGGATCGCCCGGGCCGCCGAGCTGGACGGATCGCTCACTCATAATTTGTTCAATTAGCTTCTTGCCGATCAGGTAGCTGGCTGCCGAAAATGGTCGGCGAATGTAACCCTCTATTTCAGTGCGCGCAACGATCTCTTCCATGAAGGGGACCGTATCGATTTGCCATTGGATTGACTCATCTATCGAGCGTGCGCCAGTGTTTAGGTGCAGATCCAATGGGACCCGAATGGCGCGGAAGAGTAGCCAATTCCAGTGGAGTTCCCGCGTTCGAGGTCCTCGCAGAAATGGATAGTCGAAGTTAAGAAAGAGTTCCTCCAGGTAATGCGCCCAGTTCGAAAACGCTGAGTCTTTGTGGCCCGCTCGAATTGGACATGAGTTTCGGCTGGTCACCATGGCCTCGAAGTAGTGACCGGGCCATTCCGAATGATGATAGTCAATAATAGGATCAGTCCGCATGGCACGTTCGAAGTAGGTATCCGCGAACCAATGATCTTCAGGAAGGACATAGTAACGTCTGCCAGGAAATTCCACTGGCGTATCCGGAAACGCTAGCGCGCCTGTACGTTGACCGGAACCGAACGGCTCCTGCCACACGGCCCCCTCTTCGAGATATACTTCGCCGATAAAGGAGTGAAAGCTGATGAGGTCGAGATCCTTCAGGAAATACTTTGTCTGCAGGTAGTCCCGCCGGAACCACTCGACCCACTCTGCACTCGTCGGCATAGTCAGTGGTTTGAGACCCCGATTTTTCTTCTCTTCAATTTCGATCATCATTCGGAAGCGGTGTTCTTCCATCTCACCCATCAGAAGTAGCTCATCGTGATTCCATGGTATGAAATAGAGCCGTTTGAGATACCAATCTAGGTTCTCGCGTCCTACATGGGGCTGACCCTTCATCTGTGGCAGATTCGTTTCAACCCACTGAGCGTATGTCACCATGGCCTCAGCGGCTTGCTCTGCGGCGGCCATCAGTCGATCGCGACGATTCTGAGGTATCCGCTCCGCGAACAGTTTTGCACTAGCCTTATATTTTTCCCGAATGCTCTGTGATTCTCGAATGACCATTCGACCAAAATGTGCTGCCGACTCCTCTAGAACGAGGTTCTTTGGTGCTTGCTCAACTATAGGTCCCATGCGAGCGAAGGCAGCAATTAAGGCGTCGGCCTTTTCCTCGCTAGTATTCGGTAATAATCCTCCGCGGCGGTACGTTCCGATCTCCGCTCGTACGCCGTTCAATGCTTGTTCGAGGTAGAAGTACGGGTTCTTGATGGTTTCCCGCACCACTTGATGCTGCCAGTCTACGTCGTCCATCTCGGCCCGCAGTAGGAGATAGTCGATCTGATCATGTACCGACCAGTCCTGCGGATCGATCGCTTGAAGTCGAGCCTGAAACTTCGGCAAGCCCTCTTGTTGCTCCCGCACCACGTTAGCATAGTCTGGTGCGCCCACAACTGATCGGACGGATCGCGATTTCCGGGAAGAAAAGACCGGGCTTCGGAATTTCCGAAATTCCTCGGCCAACGTCGCCAGTTCCGTCGAGGCATGCTCTACCTGAGCATGACTTTCCCATCCGGTCAGCATCATCACGCTCACCAAGCCCGCAACACTAACTCCTCTTAATAGATTCATAGCAAGATCTCCTCAGATTGATGGGAGCTTAGTACCCTCACATCTTTTTCTATAAGGTAACATACTTTTACAGTGGTTATAGCCCGATTGGGAGGACACTTGCACGGTATGCATAATAGATTCCCAAACTTTTATATTCTTTATTTATCAGCGAATTAACAAATTGCTTTGCTTGCTAGGTTACTGGTGCTTTCATCCCACAATTTTTTGGCTATTGTGAACTACATTATTGCAAAGCGGATACTTAGCATTAGTTATCTATGATGTAGGCCTTCTTAGAAAAAGAACCTAGTTTAGTCAATTTCTCGGGTATTTGGGTCAATTTTTCGAGTATTTTGGTCAATTCCTTAGGTATTTGGATCAATTTCTGAGTATTTTGGTCAATTCCTTAGGTATTTGGATCAATTTCTGAGTATTTTGGTCAATTTCTCAGATATTTGGTTATCACCCATATCAAATCAAACTTTTTTTAAGACATTGTGATTAATTTCCTTAACGTTCGAAAATTGAAACCTTGTCTCATTAGTTTTCTAGGTTGTAATGAACGACAGAAGCAGCATCAAAACAGATCCCTGGATGATCCATCCGATGATGCAAACTCCAACGGCTCGGAGCGTACTTTGATAATCTAGAGCCTGTCGAACGGCGATGATCATGGCAATTAGCATCCATACGTTTGAGATAAAGAAAACGACGTTTGTGATCCCAGGAACAAGACCGAAAATTCGTATAAGCCCGGGAGAACTAGAAAATCCAGTTGTGCGTAGTAACTCACCGATATCAGCTCTGGTAGTAGGCTCCGGAAGGATTTTTGTTCCGATGAAATACGTAAGAGCTGCCCAGATGAACCAACTAATTAATGCGCCGACTGTTCCGATAAAAAATCCAGAAGGACCTCCAAGACCTCCGCTTCCTATGCCAGCAGCAATGCTTGCTAATACAACAACACACATAGCTTGGCTTAGTGTTTCTTTATCTGCTTCAACTTCCTCGTACAGTTGTGCGTCCAACTTTGCTGCACGAATCATACGATTCACTATACTGGTCATTACCAACTCCTATGGAGTTTCGAAAAATTGAGCTTCATTATATGGCATCGTTCACACCTTAAGTAAGGTGTACCAGTTTTGAAAGAAAGTTAAGTCGAGATTAGTCTTAATCTATATTCATTCATAGCGATCACAAACTGCTGCCAAGATTTCATCAGTTTCCATTTTCGTTGCAACAAGCCTTAAAGTTGGTCGACCTTTTAATCCTGGTTTTTATTAGCATATGCTATGGCAAGCTCAGACACTGCTTTAACTATCTGATATATTTATAAACTTCCTTGATTTGAATTGGAGGATTGGTATGGCGTACTGGTTAATGAAATCCGAGCCTAATGACTACAGCATCGACGATCTCGAAAAAGATGGCAATGAACCCTGGGACGGTATCCGCAACTACCAGGTACGCAATATGATTCGCGATGATATGAAAATTGGCGATCGGGCATTCTTTTATCACTCCAGTTGTAAGGTACCGAGCGTTGTAGGCATTATGCAAATTATAAGTAAAGCCTACCCTGATTCAACGCAGTTTGATCCAAATGAAAAGCACTACGACGAAAAGAGTGTAGTGGAAGCTCCACGCTGGTTGTTGGTCGACGTCGCTTTCGAGCGCAAACTAAAACGGCCAATTACACTTAAGGAATTAAAAGAACATCCGGGCCTTAGTGACTTTCGACTTAATCAGCGTGGTAACCGCTTATCGGTTTTTCCGGTTAGTAAGATCCACTGGAATTTGATTCTAGATTCCGAGTAAAAGCTGCAGGGAAATGAGATTTGTAGAATATCGAAATCGGTGGTGACTGATTTGGTGTCTGTTGTTAGGGATTTGATCATAACTAGAACAAGGTTTTCTCTAAATAATGGTACAAAATTAGTTTCCTAATGAATTTACAAGGAGTATAAAAGAAGCACTTTGCTTAGTTATTTAAAAATAAAGAAATAAAGGGGTATTAAAATGGCATTTCTGGGTAATATTATTTGGTTTTTATTCGGGGGTTGGTTATTGGGTACTTTGTATCTTTTAGCTGCAATAATTCTCTTTCCACTGCTTCCTTTTTTAATGCCGATGGTTGGATATACCTATTGGCCTTTCGGACGAAGACCAGTTTCCAAAAAAGCTATCGCAGCATACAAAATTGAAAACAATATGCCAGCGGATGAAGATAAATTTGCGAAATCATCAGCTGTAGTTAAATTTCTGGGACAAACGGTTTGGATTATTACATTTGGTTGGATTCTAGCGATTGCTCACCTATTAGCTGGACTGGCAAATCTGGGAGCCTGTATTCTTCTCTTTACTATACCGGTAGCTTTGCCAAATGCTCTTGCTAATTTTAAGTTAATACCAGTTGCCTTTGCACCATTCGGGGTAAGACTCATTCCGACATCGCTGGCTGATGACATCGATAAGGCACACTCAAAAAGTAAACTCTAGTCAACATTGGTATTGAGCAGTAAAGCTGAGGTTGTTAAGCAATAATCATAGAATCAGTAATGGACGAAATAACAGAAAGTGTTGATCCGTTTATCGACGGAGTTATCTTAGGATTACTGTGCCTATCTGTTTTTCTTTCGGTTCTAGTTTGTTTTTACTCAAAAACCTTAAACAGAAGACCTTTAATTTGGTTTATGGTGTCTTTGGCTTCAGCCCTTCCTACTGTTTTTATGCCAATAGGCCCAATGATATGTTTTGCTGTCCTTGTTTATCGAGGCAGGCTACCAAGCAAGGAGGAACTTGAGGAGCTAGGTTTTTTTATACAAGATTTTATTTCTCTTTATGAAGAGAAGAAGCACTTAGCTGAAAAAGATGTCGTTATGAGGAATTTGTATCTACGTGTAAAGAAGGATCAAAGTAAAACTAACAAATGGGAAATAACAAATGCTCTGAATTCTTTGGTTCGTTTGTAAAACAGACCTACAACAAGGGTGAGGTCTGAAGTTCAAGTCTTCCCAGGACTAAACCTTGCATCGTTTAGATACTTAGTGATCTTCCGATAATCAAGTCCAGAGTCATATAATTCTTTGATCAGGTTATAAAGATACTCTTGTCGTTCAGAGTATTCAGATAGAAAAGCTAGATTGTTTGATTGGGTTGTTATGTTGAATGTTAAGTGTGGAGAAACCTCACAAGAGATACCTATTTCACAGTCTCGAGTTGAGTAAATTTCTCAATTCAATGCTTCCTGATATAGTCACCGAAACTTGTTCGGCAGCCATTACCAGACTTCGCAGCGATGCTATTTACCGATTCCGTTCCGCATAATATCTGCATTTTACGCTTGTCTGCTATCGGTGATGTTATAAATGTTGTACCGGTAGTACGGGCAATACAAGAACAGTCGGTTGATACGAAAATCACCTGGGTTTGCGGCAAACCGGAACATAAAATTATTGCTGGTATTGAAGGTGTGCGTTTTGTCATTCTTGACAAGACAGCGGGTCTACGTGGTTATCGGGATCTCAAACGTGAACTAGCAGGAGAACAATTTGATGTTTTATTGCATATGCAAACTTCTGTACGTGCCAATTTAGCGAGTACATGTATCAGGGCGGCAATAAGACTCGGTTGGGATAAGTCACGTTCGCGCGAGTTGCACCAATTTTTCGTCAATCGGCAAATACAAAGCATTGCACAACAACACCAGGTACAAGGATTCCTATCGTTCGCAAGGGCTTTAGGACTACAAGCGAATGAACCTCATTGGGATTTGCCGGTATCGCAGATAAGTAAGGAATTCGCGAACAAGATTCTGCCGGGAGAACAGGCCACGCTTTTAATTTCAGCTTGTTCGAGTCATGCATTGCGTAATTGGTCAGCGCAAAGATATGCAGCAATTGCCGATTACGCTATTGATAATCTTGCCATGCGTGTTCTTCTCACAGGAGGATCCAGTGAGCTCGAAGCTTCGATGGGTAAGGCGATCGCGCAATCGATGGTTAATGAACCCATCAATCTTATTGGGAAGGACACATTAGCTCAATTTCTTGCTTTATTGCAGCAAGCCGACGTTGTTTTATCGCCGGACTCTGGTCCATTACATCTTGCCAATGCTTTAGGAAAGCCGGTAATCGGTTTATATGCGTGTACATATTCTCGACGAAGTGGGCCCTATAACTCCCTTGATCTTTGCGTCGACAAATTTACAGTAGCTGCGCGCCGGTTTCTGAATAAGAATCCACAAGATCTGCGCTGGGGCACACGTATTGAGCAGAAAGGTGTGATGAATCTGATTCAAGTCGAAGAAGTTATTGAACAACTGGAGCAGGCGATTCGATATCGGGGTCAGAAATAATCCTTATACGACTTTTCTTCGATGATTTCTGAGCCGAGATACAGATTCACATCTTTTTTTATCTGAGCGCGTTTATCATTTGTTACATATACGGCGCGCGCTAACTCTATAAATTTCTTCCCAAATCTGTTTTGTTGTTCCTCGTTGCGGACATCATCTTCAATTTCCCAAAGTTTCTCGTTGATGGTTTTCAGTTGTTGTCGAAGATTTTCGATGACCTTGTCTTCTGTAACGGAATCGGACCAGACTTTACTCAGTAATTTAAGTTCGTGACGGACATTCATCACTTTTTTTGTATCATCTATTCGTTCGGATTTGATTTCCAGGATTGTCATCTTATCGAGTAGTTCACTAGGTGAAATAGGTACGAGGAGTTCATTCATTGTCTGCTGCGCATATCAGTCGGGGAAAATCAGAATATACTGCATTTTGTTCATTTGAAACTTAAGGAATTGGTAGAACAACTTGAAGTTGGGAGAGTTTTAGCTTGCTCACCAGCATAATCGCTACTCTAGCGTAGCATTATCCCCAGTTCTTAAGCCATAATTGTGATTGGTCCGCGTCGGTTTCCCTGCGACGATTAACCGTGAACCTCGTCAGACCCGGAAGGGAGCAGCGGCAGCGGTGATACCGGGTGCTGGGGAAGAGCCGGCGCGGACCTTCTCATGCAAAATTATGGTTTGTTGGCAGTGCTCCATTGGTTACACTAGGTAAACTTAACCTGTAATCGATTCCTATAGACAAAACGCTAATAAATTATGAGTTATCTCGTTCTTGCTCGAAAATGGCGTCCGAAGAATTTTTCTGAGACGGTGGGACAGGAACATGTTCTGCAGGCACTTATCAATGCTCTTGATAGTGAGCGATTGCACCATGCTTACCTTTTTTCTGGAACACGCGGTGTTGGCAAAACGACGATCGCTCGTATTCTGGCGAAAGCTCTGAACTGCGAAACGGGGATTACTTCAAGTCCGTGCGGCAAATGTTCGGCGTGTGTAGAAATTGATGAGGGTCGTTTTGTAGATTTGATTGAAGTAGACGCCGCGTCTAGAACCAAGGTCGATGATACGCGTGAACTTCTGGATAACGTTCAATACGCACCAGCGATAGGACGCTTCAAAGTCTACCTAATCGACGAAGTGCATATGTTGTCGAAGAGTTCTTTCAACGCATTACTGAAGACTCTCGAAGAACCTCCACCGCATATCAAGTTTCTGTTGGCCACAACGGATCCACAGAAACTTCCGGTGACTGTTTTATCGCGATGCCTGCAATTCAATCTCAAACGCCTGATACCGACATTGATAAAGGATCGTCTCTCACATATTTGCAAGGCTGAGAATGTTAAGACCGAAACAGCAGCTTTGACAATGTTGGCACGTGCGGCGGACGGTAGTTTACGTGATGCACTGAGCCTCCTTGATCAGGCGATTGCTTATGGTGGTGGAGAGGTCCTCGAAGAACCTGTTGGAGTTATGTTGGGCACGATTGATAGGCAACACGTATCAAAACTACTAAGACTCCTTGCATCTGGTGATGCATCAGGACTTCTCAATGCAATTGCCGAAATTGACCAGCAGTTTCCCGATTATGCTAGGTTGTTGGATGATCTCGCGAGGTACCTGCAACGGATCGCTGTATATCAGGTTGTTGGGGCAACGGATTTAGAAGACGAGTGCATCGAGGATGAACTATCGGAACTTTCGACAAACATAGCGGCTGAAGACATACAACTATTCTATCAGATAGCATTGCTAGGTCGTCGTGACCTTCATCTTGCGCCGGACCCTAAATCTGGTGTTGATATGACGCTTTTGCGAATGCTTGCGTTTCAGCTACCAGGGATATCAAAAAATAGTAATGCAGATAATCCAGGTTATCAGACGAAGTCTAGTTCTATCGGTGATGTCAGATCGAAATCTATTGCATCTACACCGCTGACCGTAAAAGTGGATGCACCTGTTAAGCAAAAGTCAGAGTGGAAGATTTCAGACTGGAGTATGTTGATAAATGAGCTGCACTTGACGGGAGCTAACAAGCTGCTTGCGAGTAATTGTGCGTATTCACACTGCGAAAATCGTACTTTGTATTTTAATCTGGATAGTCGTTCGGTGTCTTTATTGACTAAATCACGTCAAAAGGCACTTGCGACCGCAATATCCGACAAATTTGGTGAGCCATTACGAGTTGAAATAACTGTGGCAAATTCTGACTCGGAAACACCGGTTCAGGTAGAGGCCAGAAGAGTGGACGAGAAAATGGAAGCCGCACGAGTGTCACTTGAGTCTGATCCGAACGTCAAAACATTACAGGATATGTTTGGTGCGCAACTAAATCCAGATTCAATTGAATTAATTAATCAATCGTCGGGAGAAAAGCAGTCGACCGACGAACAACCGCCATCGACCGATTAGTGAAGAGTAGAGTATGACAGGAGATATCAGCCAGCTGATGAAAAAAGCTCAGCAAATGCAAGCGGAAATGAAAAAGGCTCAGGATGAGATGGGAGATCTCACTGTGACAGGTGAATCAGGTGCCGGCATGGTAAAAATTACGATGACCTGTAAGTATCATGTAGAAACCTTGGAAATTGAAGATTCTCTGATTGGTGATGATAAGGAGATGCTTGAGGATCTAATAATTGCAGCGTTCAATGATGCGATTCGTCGAATTGAAAAAACGATTCAGGGAAAATTCTCGAACTTAGCATCGGGTCTTAGTATTCCTCCCAACATAAAACTTCCTTTTTAATTATTGTATATCGTGTCTTATTCACCACTATTGATCCGTTTAATTGATACCCTACAATGTATGCCGGGCATCGGCCGGAAGTCTGCACAAAGGATCGCATTCCATCTGCTTGAGCGTGATCGTGAAGGTGCAGAGAAGTTATCCATCGCGTTGGCAGCTGGAGTTTCTGAGATAGGTCATTGTAGCCGCTGTCGAATGTTCAGCGAACATGACCTTTGTAATATTTGCAGCGCATCAGGTCGCGATAAATCTTTACTTTGTGTCCTTGAATCGCCTGCAGATGTAATGGCAATCGAAGATGCTACCGGCTACCGCGGACTTTATTTCGTTCTCATGGGACACTTATCGCCACTCGATGGTATTGGGCCGACAGAGCTAGGCTTGGATATCCTGGAAAAGCGGTTGATTAATGAGAAAGTAGCAGAACTTATCATTGCGACCAATCCGACTGTCGAAGGAGATGCTACCGCATATTTTCTGGGTGATATGGCAGATAGACATAATGTTATTGCCAGCCGTATTGCCTATGGAGTACCACTTGGTGGCGAATTGGAATATGTTGATGGTGGTACGTTGTCGCATGCTTTTTTTGGGCGTCGGGTAGTTGACTAGTTTCAGGGAGTTAATGATTTTAAATGAATGATGCCAATTGCTTGTTCTGCAAGTTTGTCTCAGGAGAGCTAGATGTTGACCTGGTTTATGAAACAGAAAAGGTATTTGCCTTTCGCGATATTAATCCACAAGCGCCAACTCACGTTCTGATTATTCCACGCAAACATATTTCTACCATCAACGATCTAACTAATACAGATAGAGAAGAGATCGGAGATCTTTACCTCGCTGCAAAGGAAGTGGCAAAGAAAGAAGGATTTAGTGAGGATGGCTACCGAGTTGTGATGAATTGTAATTCGGCGGCAGGTCAAACCGTCTTTCACGTTCATTTACATCTCTTAGCTGGGCGAAAATTGAATTGGCCTCTGGGTTAATTACACTGCTAGTATTTTTTTTCTGTCAATTTATTCGTAAATACCAACAGACGTTTGTAACTTTCATATCGCCTTTCATTAATTACTCCGGTTTTAATTGCAATCTTGACAGCGCAGTCGGGTTCGTGAAAATGGCGGCAGTTTGAAAATTTACAGTCAACTCCTAAATCTCTGATTTCTCGAAAACCTTGTATAACATCATCCGCATTACCTGTATTTGGCACATAGTCGCGTACACCGGGAGAGTCAATGACTGCACCACCATTTGGTAATTTCAACATAACGGAGTTGACCGTAGTGTGGCGTCCCTCACCGCTACCTTTAGAGACAGTAGCAGTTGGTTGATAAGCATTCTCAGCGAGACGGTTAATCAGGCTGGATTTACCCACGCCAGACTGTCCTACAATGATTGCCGTTTGGTTAGCGAAAAGATCTAGTAACGTGTGTAGATTACTCCCGGATTTGGCACTGCATAGTACCGTTTCATAACCAATACTTTTATAGTCTTTCAAAGTGTCGCTGCTCATCGCGCTAGGTGTTGTTAAGTCAATTTTGTTAAAAATGATCACTGCTGGCACACCCATCAACTCTGCTGCGCACAGGTAACGATCAACAATAAACCAATCGGGTGTCTGTGGATCCGCGGTTACGATCGCGAGGAAATTCAAATTTGCAGCAAGTACTAAGGCCTTACCATGCGTATTGGGTCGAGCTAGCTCATTTGTTCGAGGTAAAACGCAAGTAATAAGCCATTCGAGCTCGTTGTCAATTGGTTTGGCATTGACACGATCACCACATACTGGCTCCAAGCGTCTGCCTTTTATGCGTGCGCGAACTTTTTTGCCATTAGCGAGGAGGAGAGTCATTCTGCGGCTAAAGGTCGCAACGATGAGAGCCTCCTGTTCGTTGGAAGGTGGCATTATTATTTCGTCTTGAGTCTAAGTGGTTGCATCTGATCAGAGTATGCCGTGATCTAGGCAGCCTTGCATCCTCCGACGCGGTACACTAGCAAATTGAAACCGGATACAAATTTCGAACGGATAAACTATCCGGAGTTTGCAAAAGAGACTTTAATGACTGGCCAAAATAAAAAACAGACGCAAAAATCATCAACAAACCTTATCTGGATCGATTTGGAAATGACGGGACTTGACACTATCTCCGATCACATTATCGAAATAGCAACCATCATCACCGATAGTAATTTAAATGAACTGGCGGAGGGTCCGGTAATTGCGATACGTCAGGGCCGAACAATTTTGAACGCGATGGATGAATGGAATACTCGTCAACACGAAAAATCTGGACTCACAGCTCGAGTACTTGCAAGCGATATGAGTATGCAGGACGCAGAGTATCAAACGATCAAATTTCTCAAAGAACATGTTGCTGAAGGTACATCACCTATGTGTGGAAACAGTATTTGTCAAGATCGTCGTTTCCTTGCACGTCAGATGCCTACACTTGAAGCATTCTTTCACTACAGAAATTTGGATGTTAGTACGTTGAAAATTCTTGCTCGAAAATGGGCTCCGGATATTGCTAAAGGATTTAAGAAAGAACCAACACATCGGGCATTGGCAGATACCAGAGATTCGATTTCCGAGTTGTCGTATTATCGTAATGCACTTCTTGATCAGAGTGTATTGCGTCATGAGGTATGACAATCAAATCTAATGCACCGGCTTCCGTACGTAACAGAAAGCCTATTTTAGATGTACTAAAGATAGAGTTTCGCGATTGTAAGTCCATACTCGAGATAGGTTCTGGCACCGGTCAGCATGCTGTGTTCTTTGGGAAAGCGATGCCCTGGCTGACTTGGCAAACAAGTGATCTTGTTGAAAATCATCAAAGCATTAATTCATGGGTGGCAGATGCTAGTCTGCCCAATGTGCGACATCCAATATTATTGGATGTACAACAGTCGAACGACGTCAATGGTAAATATAACGGTATTTTTTCGGCGAATACCGCCCATATCATGAGTATATCGACCGTGCGCTGCATGTTTGATGTTTGTGGACGACTATTATCGGATGGTGGTGTGTTTTGTCTTTACGGACCATTCAATCAGGATGGAAAGTTCAATAGTGATAGCAATAAATGTTTTCACCATTCTTTGCGTAGCCAGGATCCTGCGAGGGGTATTCGTAATTTGGAAGAACTCAATGCATTTGCTGTCGAATCAATGATGCTTCCAAAAAGATTGTATGGAATGCCGGCGAACAATTTGCTGGTGGTATGGCACAAGAAAGAAACTGAGGAAAGCTTATGACTATTCATAAAGGTGGTTGTCATTGTGGCCAAGTCAGATTTGAAGTGGAATCACCAGCGGATATTGAAGTTAATGAATGCAATTGTAGTGTCTGCTGTTTGACAGGGTACTTACATTTAATCGTGCGTAAGAATAAATTCAAGCTCATTAGCGGCCAAGAAGAACTTTCGATTTATCAATTTAATACCAATGTAGCAAAGCATTTTTTCTGTACTAATTGTGGAATCAAATCCTTCTACATCCCGCGATCTAACCCTGATGGTTACAGTGTCAACGCACGTTGCCTTAATCCTGAGACTGTAACTTCGATGACTATTAACACATTTGATGGACGAAATTGGGAAAATCATGCGGATAAGCTCCGACATCTGACTCAATAGGAAATCACCCAGTCATTACAAGTATCGTAATCGTGTTGTTAGGTTGGCACCAAAAATACGCTTGCCTTATAGTTCGTGATATCGATCTTAGACAATTTTAATAAATGATTAATAAACTAATTTTAAAATTTGTATGTTTGCTTAGTTGTGGCCTACTTATCTCTGTACATGTATTAGCGGAAGTGGTTTGGGTGAGTGATCAATTTGAAATCATGCTGCGTACAGGTCCAAGCACGGATAATGCAATTAAACTTATGCTTTCCAGTGGTAGACAACTAGAGGTGCTGGAGCGTGACGAGAATTTAGGTTTTACGAAAATAAGGACAGCAGGTGGTACGGAAGGTTGGGTACTCAGCCGCTATCTGGTGTCAGAACCATCCGCTCGAGAACAACTGGCAATACTGAAGAATCAACTTGCTAGTGCTAATGCTGATTCAACATCGATAGGTTTGCAACTTAATGTAATCAAAGAGAAATATGATGATGCTCGCCAGCAGATTAGAGCGTTAGAGAATGGCAATACCAGCCTTGAGTCGGAACTGACCGAGATCAAGCATACAGCGGCAAATGTATTGTCAATAGATAGTCGGAACAAGGAGTTGCAACAGAAACTGACGGATGCCGAAATAAGGGTAAGTATTATCGAGCAGAAAAATCTGAAATTCAGTAATCAGAAATTTCAATATTGGTTTCTGAGTGGTGCAATGGTATTACTTGTCGGCATTTTTTTGGGCTTATGGCTAAGAAAGAGTCGCTGGCAGCGCCGATCCAGCTACGATAGTTTTTAAATTAGAATAATCGTCTTGACGGACGATGCCTTATACTGATTTACCAGCTATGAACATCCATGTCTCGATTATGCTATCCGGGTTAAGAGAAATACTTTCTATACCTTGTTCTACAAGCCATTTCGCAAAAGAAGGATGATCTGATGGTCCTTGGCCACATATACCGATATATTTGCCTCTCTTCTTGCATGCTTTAATAGTCATTGATAGTAATACCTTTACGGCCTCATCACGTTCGTCGAAAATATCGGCTATCAGTGCAGAATCACGATCAAGGCCAAGCGCTAACTGAGTCATATCATTTGAGCCAATCGACATACCATCGAAGTAATCCAGGTATTTGTCGGCCAACAGTGCATTTGAAGGCAGCTCTGACATCATTATAATTTTGAGGTTGTCTTCCCCCCGTTTCAAACCATTTTTGGCAAGTAGGTTGATTACATCAATTGCCTGTTGAACTGTACGGATAAATGGAACCATGATCTGGATATTCTTAAGACCCATGTCTCCACGTACCTTGCGGATTGCGGCACATTCGAGTTCAAAGCAGGATTGAAATTTTTCATCTAAGTAGCGAGCTGCACCGCGAAATCCCAGCATTGGATTTTCTTCATTAGGCTCATAAGTTTTGCCACCGGTAAGGTTGGCATATTCATTAGACTTGAAATCAGATAGGCGAACGATCACAGGTTCAGGTGTGAAGGGCGCTGCGATCGAGCTAATGCCTTCAGCCAGTTTATCAATGAAAAATCCAACGGGACTATCATATCCTGCCATTTGTTCATCAACAGCTTCACGTGTCGCATCATCAAGTCGATCATATTCGAGTAAGGCTTTGGGGTGCACGCCAATCATACGGTTAATAATGAATTCAAGACGAGCCAACCCAATTCCTTTGTTCGGAATATTGGCGCAACTGAAAGCTTTATCAGGATTGCCGAGATTCATCATTATCTTCACAGGAATATCCGGCAGAGAATCCAGTTCGATTTGTTTGAATTCAAATGGCAACAGGCCTTCATAAATGTAACCTTCGTCACCTTCAGCACAGCTAACGGTTACTTCCGTACCATTAACAATGTTGTTTGTAGCATCCCCACAACCAACAACGGCTGGAATGCCAAGTTCTCGTGCGATGATTGCTGCATGACAGGTTCTGCCGCCACGATTCGTAACGATAGCTGATGCGCGCTTCATTACAGGTTCCCAATCTGGGTCAGTCATATCTGCAATCAGTACATCGCCTTGCTTTATACGATTCATTTCACTGACATCATGAATAATTTGTGCGGTGCCAGCGCCTATTTTTCGTCCGATGCTACGACCTTTACTGAGTACATTAGACTTATTTTTAAGTATAAATCGCTGGATGGTTCGACCGCTTCTGCTTTGAACTGTTTCTGGTCGTGCCTGAAGAATATAGAGTTTGCCATCAGAGCCATCCTTAGCCCATTCAATATCCATTGGCTGATCGTAATGATTTTCGATTGCCACCGCTGACTGAGCAAGCTGGATTATGTCTTCTTGGTTTAATGAGAATTGCTTACTGTCTATTTCATCGACGTCGACAGTATTAATGGTTTTTCCCGGAGTTGGATCATTGCTATAGACTATCTTTAGTGTTTTATCACCAAGATTTTTTCTAAGTACTGGAAAATTACCGGCTTGTAATGCCGGTTTATAAACATAAAATTCATCAGGATTGATCATTCCTTGTACTACTGCCTCGCCGAGACCATAAGATGACGTAATGAGCACCACATCCCGAAATCCTGATTCGGTATCCAGTGTAAACATTACGCCGGCCGAGCCGATATCACTGCGAACCATGTGTTGAATACCGACAGATAGGGCAACCTGGGAATGATCAAAGCCTTGGTGGACGCGGTATGCGATCGCTCGATCATTGAAAAGCGATGCAAAAACCTGATGTAGAGCTTCGATCAAGTGATCGAATCCCCTGACGTTAAGAAAAGTTTCTTGTTGCCCGGCGAAAGAGGCATCAGGGAGATCTTCAGCCGTGGCTGATGATCGAACTGCAACTGAGATGTCTTTGCCGTTCGACATTGCCTCCCAGGCTATGCCCAGTTCATTCACCAGCCTGTGAGGTAAGGGTGTATCGATAATCCAGTCACGAATCGTCTTCCCGACATTCATGAGTAAATCGATATCATCGATATCGAGTTCATTCAGGATAGTGAAGATACGTTCATGGAGTCCGTCTTTTTGTAGAAAGGCGCGGTACGCCGCTGAAGTTGTAGCAAACCCGTCGGGTACAGCAATGTCGAGATTACTCAGGTTACTAATCATTTCACCTAGAGAGGCATTCTTTCCACCAACAATTTCAACGTCTTGTATTCTAAGCTTGTCAAACTTTATAACATATGGATCCAATAGTAGCTCTCTTGTGTTAATTACCTGAACATGGACAATCAAATAAAATTGATATGCGGGAAACTAGTGAACTGCGATATTTCTGTAATCCTGGACTAATTTTATATGAACCAACGTACTATTTTTTTTATTTCTGATCATACCGGTGTAACCGCAGAAACTCTCGGGCATAGTCTTCTTACACAATTTGATAAACAGGATTTTAGGCAAGTGACTGTGCCATTTATAGATACTGATGACAAGGCACGCGAGACGGTCCAAAGAATTAACGAAGCAGCGAGATTAACAAGTATGCGACCAATCATATTTTCGACCATGTTGGAAGATAGTCGTCGGGAAATTATTAAGAGAGCAAATGGAATGCACCTAGATATCTTTAATGTATTTTTGGAGCCGCTTGAAAAAGAATTTGGAGAAAAGGGAAGTCAGACTGGCGGACGCGCACATGGTATGAGTGACTTTAACAGCTACATGAAGCGCATCGATGCAACCAATTTCGCATTGGCGAATGATGATGGTGGTATTACTCAAAACTATGAAACAGCTGATGTGATACTTATTGGTGTATCCCGTTCAGGGAAAACACCAACATGCCTGTATCTCGCTTTGCAATATGGTATCTATGCAGCGAATTTTCCTCTTACCGATTTAGAATGCGAAAATGGAAAATTGTCCAATATTTTGGTGAAGTACAAAAAGAAACTGCTTGGATTGACGATTACAGCAAAGCGCCTGCAACAAATTCGGAAAGAGCGGAGGCCGCTTGGACGTTACTCTTCTATGCAGCAAGTACGATTTGAGCTAAGAGAGTCTGAAAAGATATTTAAACGATACGGAATTTCATGCATCGACACGACAGAATTTTCAATCGAGGAAATCGCGAGTAAAATTTTAGAGGATACCGGTGTTGAACGCAGAGTACGCCCATAATTATTTTGACTGCCTTTTGATTAATGAGCGCTATGATATATTTAACAGATGTTGCTCGATTATCAACTCGTACCAGAGACAATTGTAAAGCCACAAAGTTTTGTAGGGCTTATGTCCCTATATGAAAGTAACTATTTACGTCTGCACCAACTAATTCCCGAACTTGAACGTCTTGATGGCTATTATAGATCCTGTGTAGCAGGTGCTTGCGATTTACACATCGAAATTATCGAGCGAAGCAGGTATACAGTTACCTTGTCACTGTCATATTTTTTTTATGAGTCCGAACAGCGCATCGCTGATCCTGATATGAGAGTTCGAGCTTACTTTGATGGACAATTGGCGGAAGCTTTGACCTTTTATGGTGATAATCGTTATGCGGAAATCGGATGGCTTTCGCGTGTCCACAGTAAAGAACTCGACCAGCGATGGCATCGTAACATCGTTCTAAACAAGTGGCTTGAGTACCTTATGGATCAGGGGCACTTGGTACTTGATAGATAATCATATTTTTTGGACATAATCATTCGCATGGCTTCATATGTCAGTGGTTGTTCCAGGATGTAACGGCTGGTAATGTTTTCTTACTGTAGTAATCCTGTCCTTGGTTGGTTCTTTTTTCCATTCTAGTTTCTCAACGTCGTACGGGTAGCATCGTTGGCCTTGGAAATGGTAATGGCCGCTGCGATTGGATCAGGCCGTACTTCGGTTTCTATAAGCTGTGCTAAGTCTGTAATGATCGCAGTGGCTTGGTCAAGGTGTATATCTGGTCCTTCCGTAATTTCGAGTTCTTCGAGTGTAGCAACAGGCTCCAACTGTAGAGCTACGCGACGTGTATTCTCCCTTTCTAGACGACGATTATTGTAAGCTTCACGCTCCGTACGGCGGTCATTAATATTTAGAGATACACTTTTTTGTATAGCGATTTGTTCGGTATCTCGAATGCTTTCTATAAGATATTGATAGTCGGGGTGGTTTTTACTTCGTGAGATGTGATTAGCCATGAGCGTTGCAATGGTATTGCTTAGTGGATTACCCGCACGGAATCCCCTAGCTGTTCTTATGGTATCCCAAGGTATGGCAGTTTCACGAACACTTTCACCAATAAGCTTAGAATTAACCCAAGAGGGTAGAGCGATATCCGGCTTAACGCCTTTATGCTGCGTGCTTTTTCCCGTTACCCGATAATATTTGCCGATTGTTAGCGTTAACTGCCCAAAGTCGACTTCGTCAGGCATTCGGATGTACTGAGCGAGTGAATAGAGATTTTGAACTGTGCCTTTGCCAAAGGTCTGCTGGCCTATAATAAGTCCTCTCGAATAATCCTGAATTGCTGCCGCAAAAATCTCTGAAGCTGAGGCACTGTAGCGGTTTACCAGCACGGCAAGTGGTCCGTTGTAAGCTACACGCGGTACTGGGTCTGGATCATCGAGACGACTGATCCGGCCGTTCGAATGACGCAACTGGACAATGGGACCATTGTCAATGAATAAACCTGACATCGACTGCGCTTCAATGAGGTGACCACCGCCATTGTTTCGCAGATCGACGATCAATCCGTCGATGTCCTGATTGTCTAGCTCTTTTATCAGATCTCGTACGTCCTTGGTTGTACTCATATAGTCTTTATCGCCGTTACTCAAGGCACGATAGTCGCGGTAGAAACTCGGTACTTTGATTACGCCGATCGTCCATTCTCTTCCTTCGCGAGGAACAGTAATGATTTCACTTTTCGCTGCCTGTTCTTCTAGCTTGACTTGGTTTCTGGTAAGAGCAATAATTTTTTCAGCTGTGCCTGGTAGTGCACCTGCCGGCATTATTTGCAGTCGTACGATAGTTTCGGCCGGTCCCCGAATTAGTTGAACGACATCGTCGAGTCTCCAGCCAATAACATCGACCAATTCACCCTCATTTCCCTGGGCGACTGCAGTAATCTTGTCCTTGGGTTGCAGCTTTCCATCTATAGCTGCGGGACCGCCAGGAATAATATTCATAACCATCACGTAGTCGTCATCGATCTGTAGTGATGCACCTATTCCGAAATAGGAGAGACTCATCTGAATTCGATATTCTTCAGAGTTTCGTGGTGATAAGTAACTCGAATGAGGATCGATCGCATGGGAAAATGCATTCATAAATATTTCAAATACGTCGTCACTTTTGACTTGATCTATTCGTTTTAAGGAACGCATATAGCGTTTCCGTAAAATTTCTTGAATGTCTGTCCAGTCCTTTTCGGCAAGTTTGAGATTCATGGCGTCGTTTTTGATACGTCTGCGCCAAAAGTCATCTAGCTGTGCTTGATTTTGAAGCCAAAATTGGTCTTCACGATTAAACATATAACTTTCATCGATACTGAAATCAGGCTCAACTTCGAGTTGGAGAAGGGCAAAATTTAGTCTTTCACGAACTCGTAATTGATAAATCTCAAATATTTTAAAAACCGGATTTAATGGCTCGTTTTTAACTATATCGTCGAGTTGGTAACGATAGATCTCGAAGTTCTCAACATCTCCGGCTTCTAGGTACATGCGATTTTTATCCAGAGCATCGATATATTGATCGAAGACCATTGATGATAGGTCGTCATCAATGACTGTATGCAGATAATGAGATTTTGGAATCAATTTGCTAATCAGCTGACTGATTTTTTCGTGCCGTGGTTCCGGGTTTAGCTCGTTGTTGGGTATAACTGTAGATGTCGCAGCGATGCTGGGTAGCATCCATAGGGCTGCGATTACCCCAATGGGCCAGTGGAGGTAATCGGTGTAGCTATTTTTAAAATTGTTTTTCATGTTTGTTAATTCAAGAGTAAATCTTTGATGTTTCAGGTTAGGTCAGATAGTTCTGTGTGCTTAGATTGAAAAAGTACAAATATAATCAGAGTTAGATATGATCATGTATCATTATTAATGTAAATTCTATTAATTTTTATTAATCATATGTTTTAAAAGATAAAATATGATAACTAATGTCGACTGGTTAGGTAGATGTGTCAGTGACGATAAATAACTTCAGTTGATCGGCAAGTCCTTTACAAGCCTTCGAGCGGGTTCGTGCAATCAGTGGAATTGGAATAATAATGGCTGGTAAGTAAGATGTACCACTGACGTTTGCACTTACAGTGCCAGCTGATTGCAGCGCGGTAATATCCCATACAGTAGCGTCATATTTTGAATCATCTTGCCACCAGGCGAACCCAAAACAGCCAGCACCACCCGGACCTGCTGCACATGATAGAGTGCCACCCCCCGCAATCTTGTCAGTATCACCATCAAGCCAAATGATGTAACGAACGCCTTTTTTGGCAATCATATCCGAGACGCCCGGTTCTTTCAGTAGGATTGATAGTCCCTTGATATCAGATGGCACAGTTCTCGGCTCAAACCAAGGAAAGAGGGCATCGACAAATTCATTATTTGGTATAACTCGCAATCTAGAAGAGCCACGACCAAGTGCCGAGCCTACACACTTGGTAAATTTCGCTTCGGTTTCGTTTCCGAGGTGATAGCTTTTTGGCATGATCACGACACCTTCACCGGCAAGTATTCCTGTGGAGGTTGTTCTTTGATCTTCAACGCGTGCTGTGACACAGGCAGTCATAACAATGCACGGCAAAATGATCAGCACTAACTGCCTGATTAGGCTCAATCTATAGCTTATTTGTTTAACCTGTCCCATTTGTTGCGTTCTAAGAAGCACTTGTCTGCGATTCTTCCTATTTTGGGTTCTGCAATGCCAATTCTGACATTGCAGGTGTTGAGTTTGTAGTTACATTGGATAATGGTTCACGACTTAGACTGCTTATGCTTGTCGCTTTGTCCAGCTGTATGAGGATTAATGCAGCGGCATCTCGCATTGCCAGAACCGCAGCATGGTGTAATGGGTCATCTCCACTCACTGTTGTACTCTTCTGGCTTTTACCGTAGGCACTGATTAGCCAGTTAGCAAATTGTTGGCCCTCACGGTCGAAAATTTTGATGCGATAACGGACCCAGACAGCAAAGAAATCCGCTTGGTTTTGACTTGGAATTGAAAACTCAAAGGCGTCAATGCTTGGTGCAATTACCGCATCTATATCGATGAAATCCATCCAAGTAGGGATATCAAGTGGATCCACACTGTCATCAAGGACTACTACCTCGTTGAACAATGCCTCCAAGAGCTTGGTAAAGAGTAAAGTATTGGATCGACCGAGATCGATGCTCCATTTTTCCCGTCCCAGTGTTTCTTCCTTGTGTACGAAATGTTCAAACTCATCCGGAAACTTGACAGCGACGGAGATAGGAATTTTTTTGATGAGAGGGTCCGGAATATTTAGATTATTAACAGTAACCTGAGATGCACAGCCACCAAGCACGGCTAAACACACCGTGACTGAAATTGTTATGAGTGCATTCGAAGTCAAATCATTGCATCCCAAGGGAAATTATCACACCGTTTTTTATCCATATATCAGTGGGCAGTCGGTAATCAGAATTCTACAGAATATCAGGCAAAAGCTATGAATATCACTTTAGCCTCAGTTTAGAGACAGTGCAAAATCTCGGACTAAGGAATAACCAGTGTAATTATCGGATTTTTGTACTGTAGTGGTCGCATTGGATAGCAATTCACTAAATTTCTTGAGAGCATCGTTATTAGACAACATTCACATGATGTCAAATCTAAGGCCAGCATTTTTCACTAATCGTCCCAGCAATGCTTCTCCCATGGCCGAGGCTGGTGTCAAAAAGCCTTTCCTCGAGGGTAGGTCATCGGTGGCAAGACAGATAGCACTTTCGCTAAGCATCTTACTGGTAGAACCGTAGCCAGGATCACGGTCCCCTGTGATGCGCATTTTCATTAATGATCCATCCGTCAGTTGTCCGATGAGCAACAGGTTAAAGAACCCCGCTTCTTGCTGCTGCTTATTCGGTCCTTCACCTGGCTTAGGTAATATCCGGTTAACGAGAAAAGAACGGCTGAAATTCAAGGAACTTGCCAGCATGAATCCGCTTAGCCCGGCGGTAACGCCTGCCGCTTTAATCCAGCCGATCGAGCCCTTGCCGGTCAATGTAGCTTCACTGTATTTAAAGTTGCGACCATAAGGATAGTTGAGCAGTGCATTAGTACGACGTACGACTCTGGTATTGACAGCAGCCATCACGAACGGTGCAGTCCATGCGCCGCTGTTATCATTGAATTGAATTCCTGTTTGATCTCTGCCATCTGGTCCACTGCGCTCGTCCACCGGGTTTAGAGAGTATGGATCAAATAAAATCTTTGCGATGCTACGATTATGTCGACTTTCTTGGAGCGTATGCATCATGCTAGAAAAAGTTCCACCGCTGGCTCCACCTTTCATTGCCTTCACAAGAAGTTTGATATCAGTACAGGCTTCGCCATGGCGTTGTTTTGCTTCCTGCTGCAATAACCAGACGCCAATATCTGAGGGGATAGAGTCAAATCCGCAGCTTTGTACAATTCGTGCGCCACTTTTTTCTGCACCTATCTGAAATTGATCGATCATTTTTCGTACCCAATGGACTTCACCGGCAAGATCACAATAGTGCGTGCCATTCAGAACACATGCTTCTACGAGCGCTGATCCATATTTTGCATAGGGACCGACAGTGGTGAGCACGACTTTGGTATCAGCCGTAAGCTGCTGTAAGGATTCGCTGTCGTAGCAGTCCGCAATAATAATGGGAAGGTTTTGGTTTTGAGCGCCCAGTTCAGAGCAAATTAATTCTAGTTTTTCCTGATCTCGTCCAGCAATTGCCCAGCGTAAGTCGCTGTCGGTACCATAATGTCTTAGCAAATATTCTGTGACGAGTTTTCCTGTGAAACCGGATGCTCCCCACACTATTAGGTCGTATTGGCGCTGATTCTGATTGTTATTCACTAAAATTAATCTATACCTTTTAAATCAAAATATTCTAAATTTGCTAGACAAGATTTCGAGTTTAAATATGTGACTCATTTATATTTTCTTATTGAAGCCTGAGAAAATTAAGCCATGTTAGTTAGTGTTTAGAGATTTTAAATTTCTTCTTTGCAAAATGGGTATTCTATAAAATAGTTCATTTCCTACAGAATTTTACAAAAGCTTTGGTACTTCAGATATTATTTCCCTTTGCTCATCAATGAATTACAACGCAGATAGTGTAATCGACTAATGTCTAACTGCAAATCACAATAGTGGAAAAGTCATGGTAGAAAAAAAAATAAGTGAACCAGAGGTAGCGGAAGCTGACCGCGAACAAACTGATGGTTTTCACCTCATCATTGATGCACTTAAGCTCAATGGGGTAGAGACTATCTACGGCGTACCCGGTATCCCGATCACCGATTTTGGTCGTATGGCGCAAGCTGAAGGCATACGCGTGATTTCCTTCCGTCATGAACAGAACGCAGGCAACGCAGCGGCCATCGCTGGTTACCTCACAAAGAAACCTGGCATCTGCCTCACGGTGTCTGCACCCGGATTTCTCAATGGACTGACGGCGTTGGCCAATGCCTCGACCAATTGTTTTCCGATGATCATGATCTCAGGCTCATCCGAGCGCGAGATCGTTGACCTTCAGCAGGGTGACTATGAAGAGATGGACCAGCTCGCTATTGCCAAACCCCTATGCAAAGCGGCCTTTCGTATACTGCATGCCGCTGATATTGGCATTGGCATAGCGCGCGCGATCCGCGCTGCGGTTTCGGGGCGACCGGGCGGCGTCTATCTCGATCTTCCGGCTAAGCTTTTCGGCCAAGTAATGGACGCTGAGGCGGGAGAAAAATCGCTAGTCAAGGTCATCGACCCTGCGCCAGCACAAATTCCTGCGTTCGCTCCGGTTAAACGTGCCCTCGAATTACTCAAAAGTGCCAAACGCCCGCTAATCATTCTCGGCAAAGGCGCGGCCTATGCACAGGCAGATGATGCGATTCGTGCTTTCCTCGAAAAAACCTCAATTCCTTTTTTGCCGATGAGCATGGCCAAAGGTATTTTGCCCGATACCCATCCGCAATGTGCGGGTGCGGCACGTTCTACGGTGTTGAAAGAATCCGACGTTGTGATGCTGATTGGTGCACGCCTCAACTGGTTACTGTCGCAAGGTAAGGGCAAACCCTGGGGTGGACGGAAGAAATTTATTCAGATCGACATTGAACCCAAGGAAATGGACTCGAATGTAGAAATCGCAGCACCGTTGGTAGGCGATATCAATTCCTGTGTGTCGGCGCTGCTCGACGGACTTAATTCCAATTGGTCTGCACCACCGACAGATTGGATCAACGCGATTAAAACAAAGAAGGAAACAAACATCGCCAAGATGGCACCGCGGCTGATGAACAATCATTTCCCGATGGATTTTCACGGCGCGCTCGGTGCTTTGCGTACCGTTATAAAGGAACGGCCTGATGCCATCCTTGTCAATGAAGGCGCTAACACGCTCGATCTCGCACGCGGCATTATCGACATGTACAACCCTCGCAAACGGCTTGATGTAGGTACTTGGGGCGTTATGGGTATCGGCATGGGTTTCGCTATCGCCGCTGCTGTAGAAACCGGTAAGTCCGTACTTGCCGTCGAAGGCGACAGCGCCTTCGGCTTTTCCGGCATGGAGATAGAGACTATCTGTCGGTACAACTTGCCAGTCTGCATTGTTATCTTCAACAATAACGGTATCTATCGCGGAACAGATACCAATGTGCTGAGTTCCGACCCAGCACCGACTTGCTTCGTTAAGGATGCACGCTACGATAAGATGATGGAAGCATTCGGCGGCGTCGGCGTCCATGCAACCACTCCCGATGAACTGAAGCGCGCCGTTGATACGGCGATGGATTCTGGCAGGCCTGCGCTCATCAACGCAGCGATCGACCCGGCCGCCGGCTCCGAGAGCGGTAGAATCGGCAACCTTAATCCGCAGAGCAAATTAAGCAAGAAATGACATTATGTGTGGTTTCCTGTCTACAAGTAACTAAGATCGCTACTTTAGGTCTTGACCTTCGTTATCAGCATAGTGCCCAGTCCAATGATGAAGAGTGATAAGTAAGGTTCGAAAGGCCAATATGGCAGCCACAGCTCAAGGTTGGCAGACCACTTCGGCGTGGTTAAAAAGGCATTAACAGGTTCATACCAATATGAACCGGAAACAGATACCAAAAGACCGAAGGCGATCATGGTGGTGCCCAATACCTTGAATGCGGGTGTGACGTTGTTCTCTGGAGCATTCCTCTTCGCTGTTTTCTGACGTTGCTTGCCCCAAGCCGCAATTCTCAGCGCGAATGCGAGAAAACCGATCCAGTAGTATACATAGTGGATTGTTATCAGATTTTCAGTGTAGAAAAGGCGGTACCAATAGACGGAAAAGGCATAGGCCCATAGGTAATAGATACCGCTTTTGTGTATCAACTTCCACTGCTTCAGATTCAAGTGTTTGCGGCCAAAGTGGAAGGATGTCACTACCATGGCGGAAAGGAAGATGTAACCGATACTCCCTTGGATTTCGTTGCTGAGTAGATAGCCTTGTAAGTAGTGTTCGCGAAAAAAGGAAGACATTATAAAAATGAACATGCCTTGCCAGGCCATCGCAACTGCAAAACACATCCCGATATATTTCCGGTTGCGTAGCCACCACATTGGGAACGGCCCAGGAAGCAGTATCTGAACCGAAGATGCGGCGACTACCAGGAATATGAAAGGTACCGCCCATTGTACGGCAAGCTGAATCATCGCCGATACACCAGGTCCGGTAGACATGTCGGCGTCCACCATGGCGATGATCATGACGATAGACATCGGGATAGAGATGAGCCAGAACAATCTCCATTTGTTAATAGCTTTGTGTTGTAGTACTGCTTTCAGATCAATACCCATATTATTTCTGCTTACGCTTGGCAAAATACGACTGGACAAGAAATGATAAACCCATTCCAACTGCCAAAATTGCAACGGATATTTTTCCATGATGCGCAGTTTGGCGCGGCCAAATTTCGCTATATTCGAGCCAATAAAGTAAGTACATAGACATTAGCCAAGGTGTAAAGGCAATGGCGATTTCTAGCGCGTAACACATCTGTCTTTTCATAGGTAATTTAAATTTTCCTTTATTGAGATTCCATAAAATCGTTCGTCTCCATACGGGATATTACAGAAATACCGGTATTTTGAAATTAAAGCCAAGAGTATCTTCTAGCTGTTTAATTTCATTTCTTATTACTCTCTCTACCCAACCCACTTCCCGTCCCATTGGATGTTCTTCCTTTGGGTCTATAAGCAAATTGTAAATACCTAGCTCAACATCCTGTTCGACGACTATCATGGCATCCTGTTTAGCATAATGAATTTTCCAGTTACGCCATTTGTAAGCATACATCTTGCCGTATGCACCGATAGGAAATCCTTCCCGATTTGATTTCGCTTGTGTGCCAATAAAGAAATCCATTTGATCAACCCCATCGAATACTCGGTCCTTAGGTAGTTGAACTCCAACGGCTGATGCCAAGCTTGGTAGTAGATCAACAATATGAACGATTTCGTTATTGACTCTGCCAGGCATTATCTTATGCGGCCAACGAATAATGAAAGGCACTCTTATGGCACCTTCCAAGGCTGATGGGACATGGCCACGCCAGTATCCAGTAGCGCCGTGTGGATAATACTGCGAAGGGCCATTATCGCTGGTCCAAATGACTATCGTGTTATCAGCTATACCTAGATTGTCAATCGTATCCAGTATTTCTCCTGTACGAAAATCCAACTCCGCTAAGACATCCGCAACGTTTCCATTACCTGTCCGCCCTTCAAAATCTGGATGTGGCAAAGTTGGTGAATGCACTTGCGTGAATGGTACATATAGAAAGAATGGCTGTCCTGTCTTTGCATGCTTTTCAATAAAGTTGACAGCCTTGTGCGTTGACTCAGCATCGATCGTGCGTCGTGCTGAAATATCATATGCTTTGATGTCCTTTATTTTACCGCCTTTCTTTGCTTGCACGACCCGTTGCATGGGTGCCAACGATGCATCGTATTGCACCTTTGTATCCCACTCTGCATTGTTAGATGTATCGGGAATACCACGCCATTCATCAAATCCTTGGTCTGTTGGAAAAAGTCCTGCTTGCTTTCCGAGATGCCATTTACCGTATATAGCAGTTTCATAACCTGCATCGGAAAGCAGTTCCGCAATTGTAATCTCAGATTCTTGCAGATATTGCTTACAATATGCTGTGCATTTTCCCGAAACAATTGTACGAAGGGGGTAGCGTCCCGTCATTAATGCGGCGCGACTTGGTACACACCACGGTTCTACATTAAAATTTAGAAGTCGAAGCCCTTCTAATGCCAAATTATCTATATTTGGTGTTGGCGCTCCGCGCAGTATTCCGCCTCCATAGATTCCAACATCACCCCAGCCAAGATTATCTGTCAATATAATAACGATGTTTGGACGTTTTTCTTCCGCCAATGCGGGGGAACAAAGTACTAACGCTATAAGCGGCATAATTATGAACGATGTTGTTCTCTTAACCCCAAAAGTTTGATTTAGAAGCTCAAGTATCCTTACAAAACACGTATATTTGGCCATTCCAAACTCCTAAATTCGTATTGTTAATTATTTGAGCATTTTACTATAGGTAGAATTAGTTCGTATGATGAGGTTTATCTTTAATCTAACATTTGAGCTTATTGCTTCATTTCCAAAATAAAGACGTACAGGAATGATTTATGAATGCTAGGAATATAGTTTTAAATGCAATCTTTGTAGGGTTCAGTTTTTTATTGGCTAGTGGCTGTGTTACAACGACGATTAATGCTAGCGGTCTAATTGTTTCTCCAGATTTTATCGACTCTCATCAAGATAATTACGATGTAATTATTAAAGGTGGGAGGATAATCGATGGATCTGGAAACCCCTGGTATAAAGCTGATATTGGCATCAGTGATGCAAGGATCATAGTAATTGGTGATCTCAATTCTGCTGATGCGTCTGAGATAATCGATGCCAGTGGTTTAATTGTTTCTCCAGGCTTTATCGATCCCCATACTCATGCTATTCGCGGGATTTTTGATGTGCCCAATGCAGAAAGTGCGTTGTTGCAAGGTGTAACTACATTAACTGAAGGCAATGATGGTGGTTCGCCTTTTCCTATCGATGAGCATTACTTAGCAATAGCAGAAAAACAGATCAGTCCAAACTGGGCTGCATTCGTTGGGCAAGGCACTATTCGTCAACAAGTGATTGGTAGTGAAGATCGAGACGCAACACCTGCAGAGATACAGCGCATGAAAGACATGGTTGCAGAGGCCATGGAGCAGGGCGCTTTAGGTATTTCAACCGGTCTGTTCTATATACCTGGCAGTTTTACCCCAACAGAAGAAATCATCGAACTCTCAAAAGTAGTCGCGCAGTATAACGGTATTTATATTTCCCATATGCGTGAAGAAGCAGCTGAACTTCTCGATTCAGTAAAAGAAACCATTCGCATTGGTGAAGAAGCAAACATCCCAGTTCAAATAACCCATCACAAAGTCATTGGAGTAGGTAACTGGGGCAACTCCGTTGATAGTTTACGCATGATAGATGAAGCTAGAGCCCGAGGTGTAGATGTCACAATCGATCAATATCCTTATACAGCATCGCAAACAGGTATTACTGCTTTGATTCCACAATGGGCACAAGAAGGTGGCAGAGACCGTATGATTGCAAGAATCGATAGCGCCGAAATGCGACAAACCATTAAGAATGAAGTAGTAGAAAAGATTCTTTATGACAGAGGTGGCGGTGACCCGAAGAATGTATTTATATCTCGAAACTCCTGGGATCCTTCAATGACAGGAAAAAATCTTGCCGACCTAAGTATTGAGGCCGGTATGGAACCTACGCCTGAAAATGCAGCGGAAGTTGTATTCACGATAATAAAGGAAGGGGGTGCTACTGCGGTTTACCATGCCATCGGATCTGAAGATGTGGATCAAATTATGCGGCACCCTGCAACTGCTATTGGTTCCGATGGCCCAATCGGTATTTTTGGCGAAGGAACACCTCATCCAAGACAGTATGGAACTTTTTCCAGAGTGTTAGGGTTCTATGTCAGAGAACGAGGAGTAATTAGCCTAGAAGAGGCCGTTCGCAAGATGAGCAGTATGTCAGCACAAAGGCTCGGTATTCACGATCGTGGTTTGGTTGCAGAAGGATTCTTTGCTGATATCGCTGTATTTGATGCAGATAAAATAAAGGACATGGCTACTTTCGAAGACCCTCACCAGTATGCAATTGGAATGAAATATGTGTTGGTGAATGGAAAAATTGTTGTTGAAGATGGGCAACATACAGGAAAACGTCCAGGGAAAATTCTGTATGGCCCAGGATATATCGGTAACTAGAACTATTTTTTTCTAAATAATTTAATTTTTCTACTGAAAATCTCTGGGTATAACTTCCTCCCAAATTTTTTCCTTATATAGCTCACCATTAACAGACACCCAGCGGTGAAATGTTAAATAGAAGTTTTCTTCATCGCTTTTAAACTCGACATTTTGTTCAAAATCGAGTGTCCTATCCTGTAATTCTTCAGTTATCTTGTAATGCCCCAGAACAGAGGTATATGCAGGATTTTCATCAGAAGTTCGATGCTGAATCTCTTCTTCAAAGCGTTCAATGCCCCAAGGATATTGAGTAGCCCCCGTATTGGTTGCAACACCAAATGCCTCACCAGTTTCTGGATCATATTGAATCGAATTGATTGCCGCATAACCAGTGATATTGCCAGAGTTTATAACTTCATATCCTGAGAGTGAGGGGCTCATATGAGGTTCTTTTAGGTTCGGTATAGATTGTTTACCAGATGGGACAACCGGGAGATCAATCCGAGCACCATTTTTGCCACCTATTTGAAGAGTAGATTTCATCTTCATAGGCGTCGGCCAAAGCATCGGCCACTGTCCATTGCTAATGGCAATGCGAATCCGGTGATCTTTCGGAAACTCCCAAGATGTAAAATGGAGATTGATATTTATGGCGAATTTTTCGCCAGGCAATATGTCACTAGGTTCACGGGCAGAATTTCGGTGGGTGCCATTGAAGGCAGCTCCCGCTACTTGAGTTACCTGTCCATCTGGTGCCACGTCAGAGATTCGAACAACCCAATTTGCCCGTGGTGCATCAGCAGAAACATAGAGCCTCGCAACCGGCCTGCCTAAGATTTCAAGAGGAGCATCCAGTCTCTCGCTATCATAGACTAAACTGAATTCATCCATAGGTTGTTGGTCTGGAGCGATACTGCCCCACCACATGGTAGGTCCACCGCCTTCCAGTCCTATGGAAGGCTTATACGTCATACTGTGCGTTTCATTTTCTGCTGGTTCGGTAGACAAGCTGTGATCTGCATGAGCATACCAGCTGTGATTTTTAATCCGTTCAATGGGCCAGCCATCCTCCCATCGCCAATATCCGGGCACTCTATCCAGAGTAGGATCGGGTGGATGATAATTGCGAACATACACGGTGAAGGCAGGCTCTTTTAGAATGCCCGTATCTTCACTTTTAAGCCATTGGTCAAACCAACGAACGGCCTCATGTCGCCATTCAACCTGAGGTTTAGGCCAAGCATTATGAGGAAAATAATGGTCCCAAGGTCCGATCATTGCTTTCACAGGTGCCTGAACATTTTCCAGCATCCGCGGTAAGCTGTTACGGTATCCATCGTACCATCCCCCTATGTGATAACCCGGTACCTTTATTTTTTCATATTGACCTCGAGCGGAAGCTCTATCCCAGAATGCACCATCACGCTGCTGACGCATGTAAGTGTAGACACTCGGTTTCACATTGAAACGATTGTTTAACCATTCTTCATCCATCTTGAAATCAGGTGCGCCTGGTAAAGCATTGTAGAGGTCATTGCTCATCATCCAGGAATCTCCAGCAACCATAATCCCATCAATGTAGTGGACGTCTTCTTGATATAGATACTCGGTTGCCATCACGGCAACGAATGCCTTCAAGGCTGGTGGATTGCGCATGGCCATCTGGATGGAGTTGAACCCTCCCCAGGAGATGCCAAACATGCCTACGTTACCAGTTGACCATTCCTGTTGTGACAGCCAGTTGATCACCTCTTCACCATCGTCCAGTTCGATGTCCGAATACTCATAAGGGATGGTTATTCCTTCGCTATTGCCTGTGCCTCGCATATCGACACGGACAACAAGGTAATCGTGTTCTAAGAAATAGGAATAAACGGAGTAATTGCGGGCTCGAGATTCATCCTTGCGATAGGGAAGATACTCCAACAAAACCGGGAAGCGATTTTTCTTATTAGCTCCAGCGGGCCAATAAATGTCGGCCGCTAATCGGACACCATCGGACATGGTGATCCAGGCTTCAGTGATTTCGATTTCCTTATGATCGTTTTTAAAAGAACCATCAGGATTAGAAGGAGAACAACCAACAACGAGCAGACTTGCTAGTAAGAATAATTTTTTCATCCCGAGCATGATATCTAGGGATCTGGAGTACCAGAATCTTTTTCAATCGATGCTTGGTGATCTTCTAAAACTTGGTATAAGGGAAAATCTACCCATGTGTCGTTGAGATAGTTAAGTTCGGGCACCTCTTCTTTTGGATCTACGAGCAAATTGTAGACTGTTGGATAAGCCATATTTTTAATGCCATAACCATCTTCATCCATCTCCTTAATAAGCAGTTTCCAATTGCGCCATTTCACACCAAATAGCTCGTTACCAATGTAAATAACGAGGGACTCTCTAGCAGATTTCTCAGACTTTCCCATCAGGAAATCAGATTGATCAACACCATCCATTATTCGATCATTCGGAATATCAGCTCCTATGAAACTGGCCAATGTGGGGAATAGATCTATCTGATGGACAATTTCGTTTGATACATGCTTTGTAGGAATTTTTCCGGGCCAGCGGATTAGAAAAGGGACGCGTAAGGAACCTTCATAGGGAGAAAACATGCTCCCTCGCCAGGGGCCGGTGAATCCAAACGATCTCGGTACACCTTCGCGTCCATTGTCTGATGTAAAGATAAATATGGTGTTTTCTTTTAGTCCCAGTTTCTCAATCGTGTCCAGCAGCTCTCCTACATAGGCATCCGTCTGCGCCAAAACGTCAGCAAAGCTTCCGTTTCCAGTCTTGCCGTTGAAGTCAGGATGTGGATCTACTGGTTCATGAGTTTGCGTATAGGGGAGATAGGCAAAAAATGGTTGCTTAATATTGGCCTTACGTTTGATGAAATCGATGGCTTGGTCGGTGATTTCGCGATCGATCGTCGCGCGTTTGGCACGATCATATACTTCCAGCTCTTTGGGTTCTTGACCTCGAAATGATGACATGACGTGAGTGAACACGGCATCTGGGTGACTGCCCGGTGTAAAACTATTGCTATCGGGCCAGAAGGCTCGGTCTGATGATCTGGGGATTCCGTTCCATTCATCAAAGCCCTGGTCCGTTGGGTAACGACCCTTGGTATCTCCCAAATGCCACTTACCGAAGATGCCAGTTGCGTAACCAGAATCAGACAGCATCTCAGCTAATGTAATCTCCCACTTGGTTATCCCGTACCATACACCTCTAGGAGGACCATCTTGCCGTTGTCGAGTACGAATCCCATAACGACCAGTCATCAATGCTGAGCGTGACGGCGTACACTCTGCTTCAACATTAAAATTTGTTAGCTGGAATCCTTCAGCTGCAATGCCGTCAATATTGGGCGTTGCTGCCCCACGTATAACTCCACCTCCATAAACGCCAATTTCACCGTAGCCAAAATTGTCCATTAGGACCAGAACAATATTGGGCTTTTTGTCACTCTTAAGTGCAGCCAGGGTAGGGGTAACCAACGCGGAAATGAGCAACAGAAATATCGGGATCCTAGCGATTTGAATATATTGAAACATTGTGTCCTGTTTTTTCATCACTATATCCTGTGAAGTTATTATTGTTTCAATTTATCCTAACACTCTCTTTATGTAAAAAGTTTAAATAGATGAAAAAACTACTGTTATTTATGACTTTTCTCTCATTGTCGATTGCAGTTTCTTGTACCGGCGACATGCAAGACAGGACAGTATCAGAGCAGATTTTTGAAACCGATAAGCAATTCTTATTGACATACCCCAATCTGGATAATCCAGGCGGTGAGATTCTGTTAGAGAACGAACACGTCGTATTGCAACGGTTAGTTGTGGGTCCTGGAGAATGGGAAGGCATTCATGCTCATCCCGGCAATCAAATTTATGTGCATATCAAGGGTGGGGAGTGGTCTGGCCGAATCGGCGGAAAACCCGAGTATTCGGGAAGTGTCGATGAGGATGGGGCGGTAGGTTGGATGGATGCAATCCCATTGAGCGCAGGACACGACTCCGGTAACACCGGCGATACGCCTATCGACTTAATCTATGTAACCCTGAAGGGCGATGCGCCAATTGCTCCCGAAGTTGAGCATGCGCCACAGATTTACCCCAATATTCCCCTGGAATTATTGCTAGAAAATGACCGGTTTATTGTGCAGCGGGTGCAGGTTGAGCCGGGCCAGTGGGAAGGTATTCACAGTCATCCTGGTAATCAAGTTTTCCTCCACATCAAAGGTGGCACCTGGTCAGGGCGCCTCGGTGGCGTTCAAGCCCCGACCTCGACGACAAGGATGGCTGGCTCAGTGGGCTGGATGGATGCAATCCCACTCAGTGCAGGACACGAATCCGGTAACACCGGTGACACCACCATCGATCTTATCTGGGTCACACTTAAGTAAAAGTCAAAAGGGAATTATAAATACAGATTAAATTAGTCTCCTCCCCCAAACTGCATTGAAAAACCAGCTCCTGTAGCTGAGCCATTCTTACCGGCGCTCAATTGGAAGCGTGTTCCATTTTTGAGTTTGCCTCCATAACCGATACCGACCGCGACTTCCCCTGTGCCCTTGAAAGAACCATAGCCAACACCTGCAGAAAGCCCATCGGTAGATATATTGATCTGACTGCTTTTGTCTTGCAGACAACTCACGAGTGTATTCGACAGTTGCGGAGCTGCTTGTAAATTGGCAGTTAGAAAAATGAAAGATACGAAAGCGATAGTGATTCTATACACAACAATCTCCAGTTAGGTACATTCAACTTAAGAATATACCCATTGTTCTATATAGCAGAATATTTTTTTAGAGATGTAAACTTTTGCATGTACAAGATAGGTGTATCCTAGTATCACGAAATCACATCCATACTCATATCGTTACCTTGCTTAACTTTTAATGTCAGCAAATTGTGGCAAATAGATAAACAAGTAGCGTCTCGACCAACTAGCTATCGAAACCAGGAGATTTGCTGGGAATGCAAGAACAAGTACGAGTTGTCGTGATTGGCGGAGGAATAGTAGGTGCCGCTGTGCTCTATCATTTGACCAAGTTGGGTTGGTCAGATGTTGCGTTGGTTGAAAGGAAACAATTAACCGCTGGATCCACCTGGCATGCCGCTGCTATGTTTCATAATCAGAACAGTGATCCTAACATGGCTAGATTACAGGCATATACCATATCCGTTTATAAGGAAGTAGAGAAAATTAGTGGTCAGGATGTTGGCCTTCACCATACTGGTGGAATCAATATCGCAGCGACGAAAAAACGTTGGGATGTACTTCGTTACGAGCATGGAAGACACAAAGTTACCGGGATTGACAGTCAATTGATCGGACCCAATGATATTAGAGATCTCTGTCCGATCATCGATACAAAGGGCGTCCTCGGTGCACTATATGACGGCAATGAAGGTCATGTGGATCCTTATGGTGCAACTCATGCGTTAGTAAAATCCGCCCAACTCGCTGGGGCAGAAGTATATTTGAACACCAAAGTTGAGGATCTGGTTCATAAATCAGATGGCACGTGGAAAGTTATTACTGACAAAGGAAATATTAACTGTGAGCATATCGTAAATGCTGCCGGTTTATGGGCACGTGAAGTTGGTAGCATGGCCGGAGTGCATGTGCCCATCGTACCGATGGAGCATCACTACTTACTCACCGGGGACATCGATGAAATAGTACAGTTCGATAGTGAGCTACCTATAATGATAGATCTCGACGGTGAAATCTATTTACGCCAGGAGCAAAACGGAGTGCTCCTAGGTATATATGAGCAGAATTCTACGCCATGGTCATTGGAGGGCACGCCATGGGATTATGGCCAAAATGATCTACTGGCAACAAGACTTGAAGATTTGGAATCGGGGTTGCTAAATGGCTTCACGAGATACCCGTTGGTGGCTGAGGCCGGTATTCGAAAGATTGTAAATGGACCGTTCACTTTTGCACCCGACGGAAATCCACTGGTCGGGCCGATACGGGGCGTCCGAAACTATTGGTCCTGTTGTGGCGTCATGGCCGGATTTTGCCAAGGAAGTGGCATAGCCTTAGCACTATCACAATGGATGATCGAAGGAGAACCCGAAGGCGATATTTTTGCAATGGATGTCAATCGTTTTGGGTCATTTGCAACAAAAAAATACACGATAAAGAAAGTACAGGAGTTCTACGAGAATCGATATACTCTCCTATGCCCCAATGAAGAGTGGCCAGCGGCCCGACCTAATAAAGTATCCGCTTTTCACGATTGCCTAGAGCAGGCGAATGCCGTGTTTGGTGAATCCTACGGTCAAGAAGTACCACTCTGGTTTGCACCACCAGGTAGCGAGCCAAAAGAAAATCCTAGCTTTCAGCGCTCGAACAGTCACGAATCAGTGGCTCAAGAATGCCAAGTGGTCAGAGAGGCTGTTGGCATAATAGATGCCACTTCATTTGCGAAGTACGAAATTTCAGGTGCAGACGCAGAAGTTTTTATCGACTACATGTTCGCGAGTCGATTGCCACAATTGGGACGAATAAAACTTGGACCATTGTTAATGCCATCCGGTCATTTGAAAGGTGACCTGACGGTCATGCGACTGGCGGAAGATCGATTTCTGATAGTAGGGTCCGGTTATCTCCAAGAATATCATATGCTTTGGTTTGAACAGCATTCAGAGGAATACAATATCCAAATAACGAATCGCTCCGATGACTTAAGCGGCATCGCTATTTCGGGGCCAAGATCCCGTGAATTACTTGGGCTGCTTAGTTCAACTGCAGTCGACAATGAGACCATACCCTTCATGTCGGTGCATTCTATGGATGTCGGATTAGCGCCGTGTCTAGTTGCACGGCTATCTATATCCGGTGAGCTTGGCTATGAAATATACACACCGGCAGCCTATGCACGTTCCTTGTACAAAGAAATACTGGATGTCGGTCACAAACTTGACATAGGCGTGTTCGGTATTCGCGCATTGTTGTCGTTAAGACTGGAAAAGAGTTTCGGTATATGGTCGAGGGAGTTTTCACCTGACTATACGCCTGTCATGTCTGGAATGAATCGCTTTATAGATTACAAAAATCCAAATTTTATCGGCGCCCAAAGTGCTTTGGAAGATCTTGAGAAAAAACAAAAATACCGTTTAGTTACATTGGAAATTGATTCTTTGGATGCTGACGCATGGGGATATGAACCGATCTGGCACAAAGATAAACTTGCAGGTTTTGTGACATCCGGTGGTTATGGTCATATGGTAAATAAGAGCTTAGCGATGGGCTATGTGAAGACCGAAGTAATTGATTTATCTTACAAAGATTTGTCGGTACAGGTTGTGAATGGACAACGACCCGCCATCATTTTGTCAGAAGCACCTTATAATCCAAGTGGATCGCGAATGAGAATGTAAACTCTTGCGTTCCAATACACCTACTAATATGTGCTAGCTCCGGGGCTACACCTCATCATTCTGTCGAACAGCTTTAATGAAGCCCGCTACCATCATAAGTAGAAGCACCAGTATAGGCAGTCCGCAAATGATGACGGATGCTTGGAGAGCACTTGCACCACCACTCGTAAGCAGAACCCAGGACAGTAACCCCATTAAAAGGCCCCAAAAGATTTTCATGCTCCCGGGTGGTTCTGTGGATTTGCCAGTTTTGGCAAACTTCGTCGTAGTAATACCTGCGATAGTGGATGTCGTTGAGTCGGCTAATGTTATAAATGAAATCACAATCGCTAATGTAACAATTATGTTTGTCACCTCTGTGAATGGCAGCTGTTGGAAAAGTGCGTACATGGAAACTTCTTTTCCGGAGGCTTCAATAAACTCGGAGATTCCGGCACCAGAAAAGTGATCGAAATAAATTCCGGCGCTCCCAAAGATACCAAACCAGACGACTCCGAATAGTGCCGGTCCGATCAAATTTACCATCACAAATTGTCTGATTGTTCGACCGTATGCCAACTTAACAAGAAACAAACCAATAATTGGGGCAAACGCAAGCCACCAAGCCCAATAAAACACACTCCATGATCCCAACCAAGCACCATCACCCATTGGGTCCAGATAAAATGACATCGGAATCAGATTGGAAAGATAGTCACCAACTGCGGAAATTGACATTTCCAGGATATAAATGGTTGGTCCGAAAACTAAAACGAATGTCATTAGAAAGAAAAAGATAAGAATATTCTTCTCACTCAAGAATCGGATACCTCTGTGAAGGCCGGTATAACTCGATATCGTAAATCCCACTGATAGAGTCATAATGATCGCCATCCATAACAATGGATCTGGTTTGATGCCCCACATGTATTCCAATCCGCTACCAATCTGCAAAGTTCCTAAACCCAAGGACGTACCCACACCACCAACAATCGCAAAAACTGCAAGACCGTCTACAACGGTGCCCCAAGGCCCGTGTATTTTGTCGCCAATTAAGGGGTGAAGAGCAGTGCTCACTTTGAGGGGCTTGTTATGTTTGTAATATGTATAAGCAATACATAGTGCTGCACTTACATATATGGCGTATGTGTGAAAAGTCCAGTGAAAAAAAGCATAACGAAGTGCATGTTCAGCAGCAGCCGACGATTTAGGCTCAAATCCTAGAAAGGCCGCCGGAGAGTTGTAATGCGCCATTGGTTCAGCAACGCCGAAAAAGATGATTCCGATACCAATACCTGCACATATTGAGATTGCCCACCAATTAAAGACAGACATTTCAGGACGTGCGGTAGGGCCACCAAATTTGTAATTCCCATGCCTACTGAGTGCTGCCCAAAAACAAAAGGAAAGCAGAAAAGTTGCCCCGATCGTATAAAACCATCCAAAATATTTTAAGGTGAATTCAAGGGCCATTGAGGCATTTCTTTCAAATGCCGCCGGACTGATAAATCCGATAACTATTGCTATGAAAATCAAAATAACCGGTGGCACAAGGACCTTCTTGTCAACCGTGGACCAAAATTTGTTAGACATTTTTGCGCTGCGGCTTTGCCATCGTAGTGGCGACGTTGGAGTTATCCATTAATTGACTCGCTTCTCGGCGGATGCTGTATTCGTTCATCAGCAATTCTTTTAATGTGCTCTGGTCTTGTGGTGCAACAACCGCCAACTACGTATGCACCCTGATCAATCCAGATTTTAGCTTCTTTTGCATATTTCTTAGATGAAATTGGTACGGTGTTCGCATAGTGATTTACATCGATGTCTTCAGTTTTTCCTAGGTCTTGAATTGATTTTTTCTTTTTGAGTTTTCTAGAGTTTGCATAGACCCCAAAATTCTTTGCTTTTTTAAGTGTCTCTATGTTTTTTGTAGCTAAATCAGCAGCACAACAATTGACTAACTGACATTCGACGCCTAACTGATTGGCTGCCAATACGGCGTCTTTTAATTTTTCTCCACTGGGTAATATATCTCCTAAAATGCCTTTGTTGGTCCAGCTCAGCCAAACACGGTCACTAAATTTTAAGGCGTTTTTAGCTGCATTGAGGCCTTCCCTAATGGAGCCCATTGTTTCACATAGAATTAAATCTACTTTTTGCTGGATGAATGATCCAAGATTTGAATAATAATTATCCAGCAGCTCATTGGCAGGTGTAAGGTCTGGTCGAAAACTGGTCTCTATGGGTGGAAAGGATCCCGCTATTAAAACTTCAGGAAATTCTTGTCTCGATTCTTCAGCTAAGGTAACTGCCAATCTAGTTAGATTTTCAAATTCGCTTTCAATGCCTTCTCTTTTAAGTATGTTGGGTGTGACGTAATAATTGTTGGTGATGATCACATCACAACCGGCTTTGATATTGTCTTTGTGAATTTCAACTACTGCATTGGGAGATTTGATAAGTGCTGAGACCGACCAAATGGAAGTTTTCCAATCAGGGACCTCAAGTCCCCGCTGTTGTAGTTCGTCACCCATGCCACTGTCTAAGAGATATTTCATAATGCAAGTATCAAATTGAATTCTTATTAGTTTCCTTTTTCCTTAACGAACTTACCCTTCTTCCACAATCCGATGTTCTGTTTTCCATCGGTGGAGCTATAAGTGCCTTGGCCGTGAAATTTGTCATTCCTCCACTCACCAACGTATATATCGCCATTAGGCCATGTATAGGTGCCTTGGCCATTTTGTTTGCCATCCTTGTAGTCACCAACGTATTTCCGTCCATCGGGCCATTTATAGGTACCTTGCCCGTGGAATTTGCCATCCTTATTTCCACCGACGTATTTCTGTCCGTTGGGCCATTTATAGGTGCCTTGGCCGTGAAATTCGTGATTCTTCCATTCACCAATGTATATATGTCCGTTAGTCCAGGTGAAGGTGCCTTGACCATTTCGCTCGTTATCCTTGTGCTCACCAACATATTGTTCGCCATCAGCCCATGTGCAGGTGCCTTGACCGTTTTGTTTGCCATCCTTGAACTCACCAACGTATTTCCGTCCATCGGGCCATGTATAAGTGCCTTGACCATTTGCTTCTCCATCCTTGAACTCACCAACGTATATGTCTCCATTGGGCGCTGTCCCGGTGCCTTGGCCATGAGGCATACCATTTTTTGTTTCCCCGGCGTAGTCTTTCCAGATCATGATAAATACCCTAACGTCATCGACATTGGATGGATAGGATAAGAGGTTTTTTTATTTTTCTTTTTTGTTCAATCGTGAACCAACCGGCGATCGTCGATAGATGCTGACGCCTTCATTGGTGATGTAAGTCGGGATGGTTCGATGAAATTTGCCATTTCTCCATTCACCAACGTACTTCCGTTTATCGGCCCATGTATAGGTACCTTGCCCGTGGAATTTGCCATCCTTGTATTCACCGATATATTTATCACCAGCCCATTCTGAAGTGTTTCCAAAGGTGTGGGTACCTTGACCATTTTGTTTGTCATCTTTCCACTGACCGATATATTTTTGTCCATCAGACCATGTATAGGTGCCTTGGCCGTGTTTCTTGTCATCCTTGAACCCACCGATATATTTATCACCATTGGGTAAGGTTATGGTGCCTTGGCCGTGTTTTTTGTCATCTTTGAACTCACCGATGTATTTCTCTCCGTCGGGAAAGGCATAGCTGCCTTGTCCATTTGGCTTTTCATCCTTGAACTCACCAACGTATTCCGCTCCATTGGGAAAGGTATAGGTGCCTTGGCCATTAGCACAATCACCTTCAACACACTCACTCCAGCTTTGACTAGAGAACAGAAACAAAACAACACACCATCCGAATGGGTGTAGCTTTCTAAGCAATGTATTGAATTTCATGACGAACCATCCTCAAGACCAGTTATCAGATGTTTTTTATAGACCTTTCTGAGGACGGACGCAATGCTCTAGATGTCTGCTTTCGTTCTTCCAATGTCTAATATGTAAGCGTTATAGATTTTATCGTATTTACTTTTAGCTTTTTCTACTGCTTTGGTTTGTTTTTTCCGCTGTATCACCGCCGCTTTGGGATGAAATAGTTTGGCATGAGATATTCTCCGTTTTTCCAAGTACCTTCTTGTTTTTGTCCATCGGTAAAGGTATAGGTGCCTTGACCGTGGTATATGCCATCCTTGAATTCACCAACGTATTTTTCGCCATCGGTATAGGCATAGGTGCCTTGTCCATGTCGCTTGCCATCCTTGAACTCACCGACGTATTGCCCGCGATTGGTATAGGTATAGGTTTCGGTGCCTTGTCCGTTAGGTAGGTCATCCTTCCACTCACCGACGTATTGGTTGCCATCCGAAAAGGTATTGGTGCCTTGGCCATTTCGCTTGCCGTCCTTGAACTCACCGACGTATTTCGTTTTATCCCTTTCGTTAAAGGTGCCCTGGCCATGTTGTTTTCCATCCTTCCACTCACCGACATATTGATTGCCATCGGCAAAGGTTATGGCTCCTTGTCCGTTTGGTGCTCCATCTTTGAACTCACCGACGTATTGTCCGCCATCGGGAAAGTTATAGGTGCCTTGTCCATTCGGTTCTCCATCCTTGAACTCACCGACGTATTCTCTTCCATCGGGAAAGGTATGGGTGCCTTGTCCGTTTGGTAAGAAATCTTTGAACTCACCGACGTATTTCGTTTTATCCCTTTCAATAAAGGTGCCCTGGCCATGTTGTTTGCCATCCTTGAACTCACCGATGTACTTCCGTCCATCGGCCCATGTATAGGTGCCTTGTCCGTTTGGTTCTCCATCCTTGAACTCACCGACGTATTGGTTGCCATCGGTCCATGTGTAGGTACCTTGACCATTTGTCTTCCCATCTTTGAATTCACCGACGTATATGTCTCCATTTGGTGCTGTCCCGGTGCCTTGACCATGGGGCAGATCATTTTTTGTTTCCCCGGTATAGTCTTTCCATATCATGATAAATATCCTAACGTTATCGACATTTATTTACTTCTTCTTGTTCTCTGTGATTGTCCATCAGTCGGCTTGCCGGATGATGTTACCGCTCATTCTGAGCGTATTATAGGCTGACCGGAATGGTAAGGTGTCTTTGGATTGAGAGTTAAATATTTATTGAGTTCAATATGGAAGTATTAAAGTTAAGTTTATTAGTGGGCATAGGTGGATTCTTTGGGACATCGCTTCGCTTTATCACCACTGCCTTAGTTGAAAGATTCGTGCCAATGTCAACGTTTCCCTTCGGCACCTTCTTAGTGAATATTATTGGTTGTTTATGTATCGGTATTTTTGCTGGATATTTCTCTAGTAAAATATCCGAACCTAGTATTTTTTATTTATTCGTTACAATTGGGCTATTGGGCGGTTATACCACATTCTCTGCATTTGCTTATGAGGCTCAATTATTTATCCAGAACGGAGAAATAGTTAAGCTGACGCTCTATATTGCCTCACAAGTGATAGTTGGCATTCTTTTAGCATTATTAGGGTATAACATTACTAGAGGGTAGAAGGCGTCAGAGCAGGTTAATAGGATAGTTTTGATTGCAGGGATATCTAGATAGTTTGGTTAGCCTTTTAGACGTTTCTTATTTAGAGTAATAATCCCTCATTAATTTCATGAAATTGATCAGCAGTATCAATAAGCGCATTGGCGGTCAGTGATCGCACGCCATAAACTTCGGTATGAACAGCGTAATCTTTCTTGACCTTTTGCAACAATAGCTCGAAGTCCCCATCTCCAGATAATAAGACTACGGTATCGACGTCCTTCGCGGCATCTAGAACATCAATCGTAATGCCTACATCCCAATCGCCTTTTGCTGAACCGTCACTACGCTGAATATATGGTTTAAGTTTTACGATAAAGCCAATTTTTCTGAGTGCGTTCTGAAATTTGATCTGCTTATCATCCCCACGATCTGTTGCATAAGCAATTGCGGTAACTATTTCACCTTTCTTACCAATGAGTTGCCATAATTTTTGGTAATAAAACTGACGTTTAAAGGTATCTCGGGTTGTGTAATATATATTCTGGACATCAACGAAAACAGCAATTTTTTTCACATTCACACCTTATGATTTCATATTCGGTACTGGGGAAGTAGTAGCCATATTAGATCATAAACACAAGAAGAGAGATGTTGAGGGGGTTGACGGGAAAGTCCAGGTTATAACAGTGTCAAGAGACGTCCTTTGATTGCAAGCTTTGCTCACAGAAGTTTATATTATTGATTGGGAGTTCTCGAATACGAATGCCGGTCGCATCACAGATTGGATTTGCCAAAGCTGGAGCAATTGCAGGTGTCGCTAGTTTTCCCGCACCACCGCCACATCAACTTCACGTTGCAGCTCTGTCAGCGTAGTGGCGACGTTGTGAACGTCCTTGCCTGACCGACTCTGCTTTGATACGCGGATCAGGCTCATAGCCGGTGATGACCTTTTTATCTATCTTGCGTTTCAGTAATCGTTCTATGCCGAGTAATAGCTTCTCTTCGTCGACACAAACGAGCGAGACGGCGTGACCTTTCTGGCCGGCACGTGCCGTGCGGCCGATTCGATGCAAATAGTCTTCAGCGACGTGTGGTAACTCGTAGTTGACGACGTGTGGAAGCTTGTCGATATCGAGACCGCGTGCGGCGATATCGGTTGCGACGAGAATTCGGACTGCGCCGTCTTTGAAATCCTCGAGCGCACGCGTTCGCGCTCCTTGCGACTTATTGCCGTGAATGGCGACAGTGTTCAGACCATCCTTGGATAGCTGTTTGGCAAGCCGATTGGCACCGTGTTTTGTTCGCGTGAAGACAAGTACCTGGCGCCAGTGCTCGCTGCGGATGCGATGTGACAGCAAAGCACGCTTGCGGGCTCGATCGACGGGATGTACCACTTGTTCTATGCGATCTGCCGGTGCATTTCGCGCGGCAACTTGAATTTCGATCGGTGCGTTCAACAAACCTGCCGCGAGACGTCTGATCTCGTTCGAGAATGTTGCTGAGAACAGTAGGTTCTGACGCTTGTTTGGTAGTTTCTTGAGAATTTTTCGTATGTCTCGGATGAATCCCATGTCGAGCATTCGATCTGCTTCGTCGAGGACGAGAACATCTATACGGGAGAGATCAACCGTGTTGCGCTCCATGTGATCAAGCAGACGGCCAGGTGTTGCAACCACGACGTCTGTGCCCCTTTGCAGTTTTGCGATCTGCGTATTGATGCTGACGCCGCCGAAAATCACTGTAGTCTTAAAGGGTAGGTGGCACCCGTAGTCACGCACGCTTTCTGCAACCTGCGCCGCGAGCTCGCGTGTTGGTGTAAGTATAAGTACCTGAATACGACGCGAGCCGGAACTAGGTTTCTGCAGCCGTTGTAGGATGGGAAGCGTAAAGCCAGCAGTTTTGCCGGTACCAGTTTGAGCGCAGGCCAGGATATCCTGACCGTCGAGGATGACCGGGATAGCTTGTTGCTGTATCGGAGTCGTTTGACGGTACCCCTTTTTATCGATTGCACGCAGCAGTTCGGCCGAAAGACCGAGTTCATTAAACAACATTGATTTAGTACTCCAGGGGCGCCTGACCAGATGCAAGGTCATGCCATGCGTGGTTTCGATCCAGGCTGGGTTTTTTGTGGCTCCAGCAGCCGCGGAATTGCGGGGCTAGAAGGTTTAGCGCAGACCGATGTGCGCCAAGACGCGGCGGACTATAACAGATATCTATGTAAAATAAGGTGTTATCGGTAAAATATCACATCTCTATTGTCATTGTATGGATGCTAATCCTAAGAAAAAGCCCGCAGTTAGCGGGCTCTAGGATTTCTGTGCATTTTAATATGGTAGAGGCATCGTCAATCAAGCACAGACAATATCACTTTGATAAATAAGTAAATTTTATACCTGCTTAGTAAGTATGGCTCCATAATTTATTGCAATTTAGGTACCTTTAGTGTAAGGATATGCCTGATGTGTTCTATATAATGGAATGTTTCCATATAAAGGAACAAATTTTTTTTATGATTTTAATCTTACATTGATCTTGGCCACATACGAGAAGAACTCGAACATCAAGGTATTCCCTAGAAGTTCAGGAGATCCCTCCGGGTGGACATTTATAATTCATGCACCATACGGGAAAATCATGTCATGAAGAATCACTTATCCGTTCGACAAATCCTACAACGCGCACTGACCGGAGGTTGCATAGCATCACTGGCAGCGAGCTTTATACCAGTGGCGTCCGCACAGGATGATGCTGGTGCCGATGTCCTGGAAGAAATCGTCGTAACCGGTTCCCGTCTACGTCGTACTCGCGACTTGGTCGCGGTCAGCCCGGTGCAAACCATCGATCTCGACGTGATTCGGACGTCGGGCAATGTCACGCTCGAATCCACCCTTAACAAATATCCCCAGTTGAAACCCGACGTTACGAGCACTACGAATCAGAGCAGCTCTACCGGCCTTCTGTCGGCAAACCTGCGCGGCATGGGTGCCGTCAGAACACTCGTGCTCGTCAACGGAAAACGATTTGTTCCTGGTGATGTGACCGGATTGACCGATCTCGCAAACATTCCCGACATGCTTATAGACCGGGTCGAAATCGTAACGGGTGGAGCATCAGCCGTCTATGGCTCGGATGCAATTGCGGGTGCCGTGAACTTCATACTCAAGGACGATTTTGAAGGTGCGGAGATCCGTTACCAGATGGGAGAGACTAGTAGAAACGATGGCGGCCACACAAAAATTGATCTCATGATAGGCGCCAATTCGGAAGACGGACGTGGAAACGTTACCTTGCTCGGATCCTATACGAAACGCATCCCGACATACTTTGCCGACCGCGATTGGGCGGCTATACCGCTGCTGGCCGACGGTAACGGAGTCCTACAGCCTTTCAATGTAACTACAATTCCCGGAGCACTTATCCAGGTTGTAGCAAGCGACTTCGACAAGATACAGGGCGTCGATCTGTCGAATTCCGACGGCTCCTGTCCCGGCCCGATACAGGGCATCAAGTTCGGCGACGGCAGTGTTCCAAGCCCGTTTTGCCGCCCGACGGATGGATACAATTTTGCGGACCCGAACTACCTGCTACGTCCGCTGGAGCGCATGCAGATTACGGCGCTCGGCAACTACGAGATAAACGACAACATTGAAGCCTACTCGCAATTGACCTATACCAATAACGATAATTCTTATCAGATGGCGGCCGATGCCACCTATCCGACCACTCCCGGTCAGGAGCGCGGCACGATGTTGATTCCGGGTCTGACTACTAACCCTCTGTACTCACTTGGGCTGCGCCAATTCTTTAGTGACAATGCGGCCTACTTCGATTCCGACGGCGACGGAATATACACAGTTAAAAATATTGGCTGGCAAATTGAGGAACTCGGACCCAGAAAGGTAGATGCCATAACCGATGCCTATAGCGTTATGGGCGGTCTGCGGGGTGATATCGTGGTGGGCGGCAACGAAACCTCCTGGACCTGGGACACCTTCTACCAGTTTTCAAGATCCGACGTGACCATCAATCGACAGAATCGCCTTTCCCAAGTCAATTTGGCGCTCGGACTCGATGTGGTAGTCGTCGATGGTGTACCGGAATGCCGAGTAAAACTGCTTAACTGTATTCCGGTATCCATGTTCGGTACGGATGCGTTGACGGACGACATGGTTGCTTATCTCAAAGTAATCGGCGGTCGGCAGGATCAATTCACGCGACAGATGGCTGGCGCTACCGCGACCGGAACCATTCTTGATTTGCCTGCCGGTCCGCTAGATAGCGCCTTCGGCATGGAATTTCGACGTGAAGAATTCTCGACTATACCAAATTCAATCAGTGCCTCCGGGCAGTTGGGAGGGCGAGGAAACCCGCCGACCACCAATAATGGTGACTTTGCTCTCTTCGAAGTCTTCGGTGAGATCCGTGTGCCTTTATTGGCAGATCACCCCGTAGCCGAAATCCTGGCGATTGAAGCAGCAGCTCGTTATTCGGACTACTCAACTATTGGCGATGTTGTCACCTGGAAGACATCACTCGATTGGAAGCTCAGTGAATACGCTCGAATTCGAGGCGGATTCAGCAAGGCTATTCGTGCGCCGAATCTTTATGAACTATATAGTGTCCGCACCAGTAAATATGAGGGAGCTACTAGCGATCCTTGTGTCGAATCCTTGAATCCGACAGCCGCACAAAAGGAAATGTGTGTTAAACAGGGCGTCCCGTCGGCAGATGTCGATAGTTTACCTGAGCGGGGTGTGGGTATTGGTGTCCTCTCAGGTGGCAATCCGAACCTCGACGAAGAAGAAGCCGAAACACTTACTGTAGGCATAGTATTGACGCCCGTAAATATTCCAGGGTTTTCAATTTCTCTCGACTACTTCGATATCCAGGTCGATAACTCGATCACTCAGATCTCTGCGGCAAATCTTCTTAACCAATGCTTCTCAACGTTGGTCTTTGAGAGCCCAGCATGTCAGGCAATACACCGCACATCTTCGGGCTTTATTGACTATGTCGAGGCGTCGATGATCAATATTTCCACACGCAACGCGAATGGCGTAGATCTGTCGATCCTGTATAGCTATGAACTTCCAGCGCAGTATGACGCATCTCTGGACCTGACATTTGTTGCAACAAAGCAGTTCGAGGAGTCAGTCACTTTGGCGGCGGGTGAGACGCCTGTCGAGTGTGCGGGATATTACGGCGGTGTCTGCTCCAGCGATAGGGCGCGCATTATGCCGGATTTCAGCGCGTTCCTGCGGGCTGACTTGGGGTTCCTGGGCGGAAAAGCAAAGGCGAGTGCTCAGTTCAATATTCTCGGGGACCTCGATCTGCACCCGCAAGGATTCTATATCAATTACAATCATCTCGAGCCCCGTGTCATCATTGACGTGAATGGCAGCTACCAAATAAGAGACAACATCAGTATCTTCGGCGGTGTTAACAACTTGGGCGACAAGATGCCACCGCTTATCGGATTGAGAGCGGGCGGTGATATGGGCACCAATGTGCAGACCTTCGATCCGCTCGGTAGACGCTTCTACTTCGGCACAACGATCGGGTTCTAGCAACTCGCTCAAAAGCTTATGGGCCGCAGGTAAATGCGCCGGCGGGAGCCCACAGTTACGGCGAATTTGCCGCTAATACCCACCGTCGGGCGACTTCTGCGCCCGGCGGTACAGCCACAAACGCAAGAGGAGTACACAACGGTGCAGTGCCGAATTCTGAGCGCCTTTCTGTTTGTGTTGCCAATACAGGCGGTAACCTTTGCTGCGATTGCAGCTGACAAGCCGTTTGAGCCCGCATTTTCGCTGGAGCAAATCGTTGCCACACGCGTCCCGGGGCAGTTTGTTGCCTCACCCGACCGAAAATCGGTTGTCTACACCAATGTCGGGCGATATTTTGGTCATCCGCTGTTTCCCACTTTCGGCGAGGACAGTAATCTGATACTCCTCAATCTTGAGTCCAATGAGACCGTTAGGTTGACGAGCGGACCCGAGGCTACTATCAACCCAGTATTTTCTCCAGATGGCCGGTACGTGAGTTTCGAGTCTCAGAACGACATTTGGTCGGTGAATATCGATACGGGAAAATCGAAGCGACTCACCACTCATGTCGCCAGGGATTCACAAGCAGCTTGGTCACCGGATGGCAGTAAGATTGCGTTTATTTCCAGTCGCTGGGGGCGTTCAGGCATCTATATGATGTCGGTGGAAGGCGAGCGTGAGGAGTTGCGACAGATTACGCCGGACGAGTTTGGGGGTCGAAACCCGATATGGAGCCCGGATGGCAAATACATCCTGTTCAGAGCAGCACGCGACGATGTGCATCCTTACGCTTCTGGCATTTACCGAGTAACTGCCTCCGGCGGCTCACCGGAACGGATTACCCCTGACGATGACGCGCGCAACGCCTGGCCCTCGTTCTCTCCTGACGGCAGCACGATCGCCTATGTGTCGGACCGCAGCGGCTTTCTGAATATCTGGGAGATGAGTCCTGAGGGCACGGATCATCGCCAGATCACCGACGTTGAGCAAGATCAGTATTATTCGGACAGCTACTACATTCAGTCGGTCGGGCTTCGCTGGTCACCAGATGGTGATCAAATTCTCTATTTCAGCAACCGTCTCGGCAATCTCGATTTGATGACCGTTGATGTTGCCAGTCGCAGAACATTGCTCATTTCAGACAAGGATGGCTCGCATCATCCGGTTGATTGGATCGATGATCAGACAATCGCCTACGTCTATGAAGACTACAAAACTCCCCCTGATCTGTACCTTAAACGACTTGGTGGAGATGGGAGTTCAAAACAGAAAACGTATTCCGGTCATGCCATTTACACTGAGGATGCTTTCGATCAACTGGAGTCCGTTCATTGGCTCAGTGAGGACGGCGTTGAGATACACGGTTATCTGCGGAGACCGTCCTGGTCCACGGCATCGGACGAACCTTTGCCCGCTCTCGTGGTCAGCCACACTTACGAAGTAGGACAGTTTTACAATCAGTGGAACCCCATTTTTAGCTATATCACTCAATCCGGCTATGTCCTGCTTACCGTCAATCATCGCGGCTCAAACGGATATGGCACAGAATTCCGCGACCTGCCAAGAGGTGATTATGGCTTTGGGCACGTCAAAGATCTCGCGTCCGGGGCCGATTTTCTGCGCTCACTGCCAGAAGTGGATCCAGCGCGTGTGGGTATCCTGGGCTACAGCATGGGTGGTTATCTCGCGCTATTTGCGGTTACGACTCGGCCGGATTCGTTCAAGGTCGGCATTTCCGTTTGTGGCTTCAGCGAAATAACCCACGAGCGGGAAAATAGTTCCACGTATTTCACCTGGCACCTAGGTGGAACAGAAGCCGAAATTCCCGAAGCCTACCGAAACGCATCCCCAGTATCCCATGTGAGCAAGATAATCGCGCCGGTACAAATATTTCATGGTGAAGAGGACACGATTGAACCCGTGACAAAGGTGCGAAACTTTGTCTATGAGATGGATAAATATGACAAGCCCTATGAACTCTGGACCTACCAAAACGAGACTCACGGCCTGAAACAGTTGAATAATCAACTGGATTCGTACCAGCGGGTTATGAATTTTCTGCAGATGAATCTGCGCAGTAATTAATCAAGCATATGAGGAGTACACAACGGTGCAGTATCGAATTCTGAGCGCCTTTCTGTTTGTGTTGCCAATACAGGCGGCAACCTTTGCTGCGATTGCAGCTGACAAGCCGTTTGAGCCCGCATTTTCGCTGGAGCAAATCGTTGCCACACGCGTCCCGGGGCAGTTTGTTGCCTCACCCGACCGAAAATCGGTTGTCTACACCAATGTCGGGCGATATTTTGGTCATCCGCTGTTTCCCACTTTCGGCGAGGACAGTAATCTGATACTCCTCAATCTTGAGTCCAATGAGACCGTTAGGTTGACGAGCGGACCCGAGGCTACTATCAACCCAGTATTTTCTCCAGATGGCCGGTACGTGAGTTTCGAGTCTCAGAACGACATTTGGTCGGTGAATATCGATACGGGAAAATCGAAGCGACTCACCACTCATGTCGCCAGGGATTCACAAGCAGCTTGGTCACCGGATGGCAGTAAGATTGCGTTTATTTCCAGTCGCTGGGGGCGTTCAGGCATCTATATGATGTCGGTGGAAGGCGAGCGTGAGGAGTTGCGACAGATTACGCCGGACGAGTTTGGGGGTCGAAACCCGATATGGAGCCCGGATGGCAAATACATCCTGTTCAGAGCAGCACGCGACGATGTGCATCCTTACGCTTCTGGCATTTACCGAGTAACTGCCTCCGGCGGCTCACCGGAACGGATTACCCCTGACGATGACGCGCGCAACGCCTGGCCCTCGTTCTCTCCTGACGGCAGCACGATCGCCTATGTGTCGGACCGCAGCGGCTTTCTGAATATCTGGGAGATGAGTCCTGAGGGCACGGATCATCGCCAGATCACCGACGTTGAGCAAGATCAGTATTATTCGGACAGCTACTACATTCAGTCGGTCGGGCTTCGCTGGTCACCAGATGGTGATCAAATTCTCTATTTCAGCAACCGTCTCGGCAATCTCGATTTGATGACCGTTGATGTTGCCAGTCGCAGAACATTGCTCATTTCAGACAAGGATGGCTCGCATCATCCGGTTGATTGGATCGATGATCAGACAATCGCCTACGTCTATGAAGACTACAAAACTCCCCCTGATCTGTACCTTAAACGACTTGGTGGAGATGGGAGTTCAAAACAGAAAACGTATTCCGGTCATGCCATTTACACTGAGGATGCTTTCGATCAACTGGAGTCCGTTCATTGGCTCAGTGAGGACGGCGTTGAGATACACGGTTATCTGCGGAGACCGTCCTGGTCCACGGCATCGGACGAACCTTTGCCCGCTCTCGTGGTCAGCCACACTTACGAAGTAGGACAGTTTTACAATCAGTGGAACCCTATTTTTAGCTATATCACTCAATCCGGCTATGTCTTACTTACCGTCAATCATCGCGGTTCAAACGGATATGGCACAGAGTTTCGTGACCTGCCAAGAGGTGATTTCGGGTGGCCGCACGTCAAAGATCTCGCGTCCGGGGCCGATTTTCTGCGTTCTCTGCCAGAAGTGGATCCAGCGCGTGTGGGTATCCTGGGCTACAGCATGGGTGGTTATCTCGCGCTATTTGCGGTTACGACCCGGCCGGATTCGTTCCAAGCTGGCATATCTGTTTTCGGCTTAGGGGAAATTACCAATTCGCCCGGAAAGCATTTCACCTGGCACTTAGGTGGAACAGAAGCCGAAATTCCCGAAGCCTACCGAAACGCATCCCCAGTATCCCATGTGAGCAAGATAACCGCGCCGGTACAAATAATTCACAGTGACAAAGACACGATTGAACCCGTGACAAAGGTACGAAACTTTGTCTATGAGATGGACAAATACGACAAGCCCTATGAACTCTGGATCTACCAAAACGAGACTCACGGCCTGAAACAGTTGAATAATCAACTGGATTCGTACCAGCGGGTTATGAATTTTCTGCAGATGAATCTGCGCAGTAATTAATCAAGCATACCGACGGGAGCGAATTCGGGAGCAGTTAAGATGTGGAACCTAATTCTAATAGCAGCAGTAATTCTGTTAGGTGGTTGTGGTTCGCTTAAAACTTATGAAACACCAGAAGTACCTTATACGTATACCCGTTATGGAGATGGTTCTAAGCAAGACCTTGCACGTGATTTTAATGAATGTGCAAAAGAGTCTATATTAGAGTCATCATCAATATCTGGCGATGTTGTTGGGACATATGGAGAGATCAGTGGACATTCTGATCAACAAATATCATGTGGTTTGTGGAATGCTTGTGTAGCTGAAAAAGGTTGGGTAAGGGGAAAAGATCGTAAGCCAGATATGTTTGAAGTTAGTATTCAAAGCACATTGCAGTGCTATAGGTATAGCAATATATGTTCGGAAGGGCGAATCCGAAGAGGAATATTGGTGGTGTGTTGAACAAACGATCAACAACATGGGAGCGTATATATCTTGAGTAATAAACCACATTACCCTCTTCTTACACGATTTGGCTTGCGACAATTGCATCCAATCTGTGAAGTCCTAATATTCACGATGGCGCTAGTTGTACTTCTGGTATCGACGTCGCGGGCTGCCGATAAGGCACCGTCTGTCGAACGGCTAATGTCTTTGCCGAATCTGACCGGCACACCACCTAGCAGCCCGGCCTGGTCCCCTGATGGGTCAATGCTGGCTTTCCTTTGGAACGATAAAGGTTACCCTTTTCGTGACATTTGGGTTGTATCCGATTCCGGTGCAGGCCTTCGGCAACTTACGAATTTAAATTCGTCCAAAGCAAACCTCAAACCATTCGGGCAACACTTGGACAACAACCTGCTTCTGGAGGACTTGCAAAAGAAAGCAGCGGAACGTTACCAATCGGGCGTTTCTGAATTTACCTGGAGTGATGACAGTTCAAACCTATATTTTGCGTATCAAGGAAATGTGTACACGATCGCAATTAGTGGTGGCCCGGCAAAGTCGATCGTAGCCAACGACAGTTTCAAATCTCAGCTGAAATTATCACCGGACGGGAAATTTCTCTCGTTCCTGCAAGATGGTGACTTGTGGCTGTTTCGTTTTGACGGTCAATATCTGATGCGCGGAACGCATATTGGCGTGCCAACAATCACAGAAGTCGCTTTAGGCCGGTTTACCGCACTGGATGTTGAGTATCGATCCTACGCGTGGTCGAATGACTCAAACTATATTGCAGTACATTTGATCGATAGCCGCAATATCAGGAAAATGCCAATACCGTCATACTTCCATGACAATGAGCCAATTCTGGTTGAAGTGAGGCGGTCATATCCCGGCGACAATGACGCGGTTCAAAAACTTGGTGTCTACACCGTAGCAGATGGAGTCGTCCGATATCTCGATCTTCCGGAGCCAATTGACAGAAATATTATTAACTATTCGTGGTCACCCGTCGCAAATGAATTGCTGATCGAACAGGAATCCGATGAAGGGGAGAATCGATGGTTGTTTGTAGTTCCCGGTCAGCTAGGTCAGGCTGCAATAGAGATCTATCATGATCACCGACCCCGCAGAATCTATTCCGTTTTTAGATCGAATTGGAGTAGTGATGGAAAGCGTATCGTATTTATAGACGATAACAACAACTACTACCGCCTTAGTTCGTTACCGGCTTCAGGTGGGAATCCCCAACTCTTGACAACAGGAAATTACGACGTTGCTAGTACCAGGGGTGCTCCTGAGTTCGCGATGGCTCATCGCTCACACGACATAGTGTATATTTCCGGACAAGAAAGCCCCTATGAGAGACACGTGTACCGGTTGCCTGAGACCGGTGGAACGCCGCGGAAGCTGACGACATTACCTGGAGTTCACGAGCAGCTTGCGATCTCGGCCGATGGCCTAAAAATTGCGGTCATTGCTTCGAATGACCTTACACCATCAGAGTTGTATATACTGGATGTCGATGATGAACGGTCTGAATTTCGGGTCACTCGTTCACCTCCACCGGAGTTTTATACGTACAACTGGGTAACGCCTCGTTACGTTACTTTTCCAAGTCGAATTGATGATTTCACACTCCACGCTCGAATAGTCGAGCCACCTCAAATTGATCCTTCCAAAAAGTACCCGGTGATCATTGGCAACGTGTATTCAAATTTGGTACGCAACGCATGGACTGCTCCGCGACAAATAAGCACTTTGCAGCAGGCTATGGCTCTTGAAAAGGACTACATTACAATTCAGGTCGATTTACGTGGCAGCATTGCTTACGGGGTCAAGTTTCGTGAGACGTTTCAAGGCGACTGGGGTGGCGGTGACCTGGAGGATCTGCATAGTACGGTCGACTATCTAAAAACCCTTCCGTACGTTGATGCTGATCGTATCGGCATTTGGGGAAATAGTTACGGGGGCATGATGGTACTGTTCGCACTTTTTGAGAAGCCGGGCATGTTCGCAGCCGGAGTCTCAGGTGCGCCTGCGATTGATGTGGCACGATTTACCAGCAACGACCAACACTTGTCGCGGCGGCCGCAAACGCACCCCAATACATTTGAGAATTCCACATTGCTCAACTATGGCGAGAAACTTTCCGATCCATTGTTGATAATACAGGGCTTGCACGATGATGTTGTGCCGTTCCGTTCGACGCTTATGCTGATCGAAAAGTTGCTTTTCCTCGGAAAAGATTTTGATGTTGCGATAATGCCCACATCACCACATTGGTGGGCGACTTCGGAGCACTACGGTATCTATACGTTTCGAAAATTGGTCCAATTCTTGGATGAGCATGTTGGTCCTGGGGCACGTAGTAGGGACATCACAAGTGAATCAAGATCTATCGAAAAACGGTAAATGTAGTTAATAGTGAAACAACGAAATATATTATAACAATGGCAATATCCTTGCCAAAGGATATGTTGATTTTGACTAACCTAAAAATATTAATTAATGAACGAGGAGGAGGAAGTGAAAAAAATATCATGTGTACTTGGCGTATTATTTTTCGGATTTCTAAACAATGCTGCGCTTGCAGCGTCTGTTGAGTGTTCGTTTTTGTCCGAGACGACTATCAATAAATCTGGTGAATGGTTGAATACTGATTCTGATTTCATGAAATTAATGGACATGTTTGGTGATGGCTTAAAGATACCCCTAAAAAATTCTCTCTTGGAAAAGTTAGATTCAGGTCAACCTTTTCTTGCTGGTGAAGTTAAAAGAGGAAAAGTCTATCTGATGGGTGGCGATATGGGTGTTGAAGGAAAATTGATATCAGTGAGTGGCGAAATTATCACCATTTATGATGGTATGTGTACAGTAGGTTTTAGTTAAGATTTAAAAAAGGTCAGAGTTCAGTTTCGATAAGAAAAAGCCCGCAGTTAGCGGGCTTTAGGACGTTTGTGGATTTCACTGGACGTTAATATGGTGGAGGTGCCGTCAATCAAATATGCGCGACTTCGGAGCACTACGGTATCTATACGTTTCGCAAATTGGTCCAATTTTTGGATGAGCATGTTGGTACTGGGGCACGTAGTAGGGACATCACAAGTGAAGCAAGATCTATCGAAAAACGGTAAATGTAGCTAATTACCGGATATGCCCCAGTGCAGAGAAGTGTGGGGCACTCTCCTAGCACCACTGCTTTTTTAGGATGAGACACTGCTATCTAATGCCTCAATGTTTCTTTCAACCCGCTTTATCAACCTCGTCAACTCTTCATGATCAACTGAATTTAATGTCGGGCCTGGCGCACGTACCGTTGGTGAAGTGATGACGCCGCGACGGTGCAACACTTCTTTGCGTAGCGCAAGACCAAAGCCCGGTTGCTGCTCGTGGCGTACCAATGGCAGGTATGCATCGAATACATCCTCTGCCTTGTCCCGTTCACCAGTTCGATAGAGTGCCACTACAGCTACCAGCATTTCCGGATAAGCGAAGCCCGTCATCGCACCATCGACACCGCGTGCCAGTTCTTGCGGTAGATACAAACCACCGTTTCCAACCATAATGGATACACGTCGCAGCCCATCACGAACAGTTTTTCGAATCAGAGATATCTTGTTGAGACCCGGACATTCCTCATGTTTCAGCATCACTAACTGGGCGTAGTCAGCAACCATCCTGTTAAACAATGGGACCGACAAATTCGTTTGGGTAACGAATGGATAGTCTTGATAGCAGACAGGAATATCGTCCCCAAGCGCCGCAAATACTTCACTGAAGTAATTGTAGAGCGCATCATCCGAGGAGAGGCCTGTCAAGGGAGCAATCATGACGCCCGCTGCACCCTTATCCATGCTAATTTTCGACAATTCAACCAGGTCGTTCAGATCAGGGTTCGAGACACCCACAATCACGGGAACTGTACCGTTAATCCGCGCCAGAATCCGCTCCAGAAATGCTTGCGACTCTGCGGCCGCCATTTTTTGCGCCTCACCCATCATGCCGAGAATTGTGATTCCGGAGACGCCCTTTTCTATATAGAAATCGACCAATCGATCTGTGCTGTCGAGGTCCAGCTCACCCTTTTCATTAAATGGTGTTGCCGAAATAATGAAAACACCACTGGTGGTTTCGTCCAATTTCTGTGATGACATATTTTGGATTTCCGTTCTATTTCTGTCCTGCGATGCGAACGTAATTTCTATTTCGGTCAACTACTCGTGTCGCGTATTGATTGTCATCCGACAAATAGTCCTTCATTAATGTGATAAACACACCACTTAGAAACAGCAGTGCAATCAAGTTGGGCAACGCACTGGCCGCAACCGAAATATTGGCCAACGACCACAATTGATCAACATTCGTGATACCTGCGAACACGACGCCGGGGAAAAAGTAAACCCACTTAACGTAACGAAAAACGTTTTCTCCAAATAGACTTACCACTGCTGTTTCGAAATAGATGAAAAAGCCAATTTGCGTCGACAGGCAGAATGTCAGTATTGCGACCGATATAAAGGCGTTAGCAACATCAGGTGAGTAATGTGTTGCAAATGCATCCAACAACATTTCAATGCCGCTTGTCCCGTTGGCCAATACACCACTGGACAATATGACGATTGCGGTGATGGTGCAGACCACGACCGTATCGATGAACACCTCCGCTGCGCCCCACAGCCCTTGTTTAAACGGGTGCTCGGTCTCCGCATTAGCGTGCACCATCGGTGCAGTACCGAGCCCCGCCTCATTGGACAACATTCCTCTTGCCATGCCCATCTGAATAGCCGATACGACGGCTGCGCCAGCGAAACCGCCGATAGCAGGGGCCGGTGCCAACGCATAACGGAATATCTCAGCAAAAGCACCCGGTATGGCCGGGGCGTTGGCAATAACAATTATAAGTCCGCCGATTAGGTACATGACCGTCATGAACGGTACCAGCGCCTCGGAAAACCGACCAATGCGGCGTACGCCACCGATAGCGACGGTCGCGGTGACAATTGCCATGGCACCGGTGATTAGGTAGGGACTGATGCCGTAGCTGCTATGAAATGCACGACCGACGGTATGTGCCTGCAGCAGGGACGAACTGAAAAAGGAATTGATTACCACGCCGATGCTGAAGAGTACGGCCAATGACTTCCAGCCCAACGCCTTTCTGATGTAGTACATCGGCCCACCGTGAATATGGCCGTCATCGTCGATATCTCGATAATGAACGGCGATAGTCACTTCCGCAGCTTTTGTAATCATGCCGAAGAAAGCCAATATCCACATCCAGAAAATTGCACCCGGTCCGCCGATAGATAAAGCAGTCGCCACACCGGCCATGTTGCCCATACCGACTGTGCCGGCGAGCGAAGTGGTGGTTGCCTGAAACGGTGTCAATCGTTCCTTATTCTTGTCTCCACGCCGATCGAACATGCGCCCGAACGTATTGCGCATAATGTAGTAGAAGTTGGTGACCTGGAAAAAGCCGCTGCGAACGGTCAGATATATCGACACGAAGGCGATAAATATCATCGTCCACGGGCCCCACATCAGGTCGCTGATGCGTGTAATCAGCGCAAGAAAAGCGTCATACATTGAGATCCCCCCGAACCGTGCAGTGGCAGCCAGTATCTTATGATTGTGCTACAAAAATTGGATGTTTCGACAATGATAAGAGTTCGGCTGCCTGACTGACTGCAGCCTGCGTCGGATCAATTGTTGGCACCTGCAACGCAGCTTCCGTGGCTTGCCGGTGTGCTGCCATTCCTGCACAACCCAGAATCAGTACGTCGACATCGAACTCATCGATTAGTCGCCGTCCCTGCGAAATTATTTTTCTAAGCGTGGTTGAATCGTTTGTGGCCTCATCGACAGATATATCAAGCGGTAATTCTCCGGCAAACTGCTTTGTGAAGCCCAGTGCTTCAATGTAAGACGAATGCCTGGCTATCGATTGAGCGGATAAGGCCAGAACGCCTATACAATTACCGATCGATATTGCCGTTTCGAGCGCGCTTCGCTGAATGCCAAGCACGAACTTTTCAGTCATATTTCTGCACTCCTCAAGACCCGGGTCGGAGTAACAAGCGATGACATAAGCGTCGAATTGCGGCGAACTGTCGATCCGCGCCTGAATGAGTGGTATGACTGAAGATATATCTTCGTCTGTTTCAATGCCAAATGGACCTTCGGGCAAAGTCACGCATTCAATTTCAATGCTCAATTTATTGATATCATTGGCAAGCGATTCCCTTAGTCCCTGCGTAACAGTCTCGTTCGAGTTGGGATTAATGATCAGGAGACGTTGTGACGTCATAGATCGAATTTGACGCCGAAGTTCATCGTTGGATCGAGTTCCGGCGCCAGCCTGCCTGGCATGCCAACGCAGTCAACAGTATTTCGCGGTACAAATTCACCGCTGCCGCGCTCCGCCTTCAACTGGTTGTCCTCTATGATCACCGATCCGCGCTGAATGACGGTCGTTGGCCAGCCGGTTATCTGCATGCCCTCGTACGGTGTGAACTCCATGTTGTCGTGCATGTCTTCTGCCTTCACCACGCGGGAAATGTCAGGGTCCCATATCGCGATGTCCGCATCCTTGCCCTCGGTGATCGATCCCTTGCAATGATCAAGGCCGTAGATCCTCGAAACGTTGCCCGCCGCCAGCGCGACGAAGTGATTCAGCGTAATGCGCCCTTTGATAAACCCTTCCGAAAACAACAGTGGCAGCCGCATTTCAATACCCGGCAGTCCATTGGCGATTTTCGGGAAATCAGGTTTCGGCCCGGCATGCAATTTGCCGGTCTCATCAAACAGATAGGGCGCATGGTCCGATGAGTAGACTTGGAATGTACCATTCTGCAGGCAGCGCCAGATTTCTTCCTGCGATGCCCGATCACGTAGCGGTGGGCTGCAACAAAGTTTGGCACCATGCATGCCTGGTAAGTCCATTTGCTCGGCATTCAGGAACATGTACTGTGGGCAGGTCTCGCCGAATACCTTTTTACCGTCGTAGCGAGCCTTTGCAATGATTCGCGCACCGGCCTCGGTGGACACATGCACGATCAGGATCGGAGTATCCAGAAAACTCGCGAGCGAGATCGCACGATTAATAGCCTCGGATTCCGCTGCACGCGGATGACTGAGTACATGATATTTCGGCGCGCCATGGCCTCCTTCGACAAGTCGGTTGCTCATCCATTTGATCATGGCGTTATTTTCGGCATGAATCATTGTCAGCGCGCCATGCTTCTTCGCCACAGTCAGGATGTCGAGCATCTGACTGTCGTCAACAATCAACCGATCGTAAGTCATGTATACCTTGAATGATGTGATCCCCTGCTCGATGGCACGCGGAAGCTCCTCATGAAGGACTTCGTTGGTCGGGTCGGAAATGATCAGGTGAAAGGAGTAGTCGATGACGGATTTGGGACCGGCGCGATCATGGTAAGTCCGTAGTACTTGTTTTAGGGATTCGCCGCGATGCTGGGCAGCAAACGGAACAAAACAGGTGTTGCCGCCAAATGCTGCGGAGACACTACCGGAGTAGTAATCGTCCGCAGTCATTAGCCCACTCGACGATTCCTGCTCTATGTGACAATGCGCCTCTATGCCTCCGGGCAAGACATATTTGCCGTTCGCGTCAACAACCTTATCCGCATCACCAAGTTTCTTGCCGATTGTGATGATCTTTCCATCTTTTACACCAATATCTGCCTGAAACGTCTCAGCGGAATTCGCGACGGTACCATTCGTAATTTTCAGATCGAATTGGCTCACGAGATTCCCTGACTAAAGATTTTGTCTGGACGCGCTGTCGCAGTGAACACCGATCCTGGTTATATGCCTTGCCAGTTTAATTAACGGATTCACGTCATTTTTGACCTAGGTGACTAAATTAAGACACTAAATGGAGATAAGCGGTGACGCTAAATCTGTCGAGGCTATGGTTGCTATGGTGCAGTGGAAAACCGTTCCGACCTGAACCAGTAGCGATTGAGGGTTGATTCATTTTTGCCCATTTCTAGTTGCAATTTTCATGCTTGGGGAGTATACAAAAGAGTACGCTACTAAAGGTGTCAAATCAATTTGCGAGAATCGAATCAATTTCGAGAGGAAATCTTAAATGGAAAACCTTCAAATTAGAAAATTACGCAGCTACCTGACATGTGGTTTTGCAATTGCTTTTTTATTGCCAGTCACGGGTGGTTCTCCAGTATTAGCACAAAGCGATGCTAGTTCCGCAATTGAGGAAATCGTCGTTACCGGTTCTCGACTACGTCGCGATGATCTTTCGGCACCAAGTCCAACGGTGATCGTTTCTGAAGAAGCTGTTCGATTATCCGGACGAGGGACACTTGAAGGTTTATTGAACGAACTGCCTCAGCTGAATGCAGACTTTACATCCAGCACGGCAAACATCAGTGGGGCAGGACTGCATACGGCAAATCTGCGTAGCTTGGGTGCGGTACGGACATTGGTCTTAGTTAACGGTAAGCGCTTTACACCGGCAAATGAGAGTGGCTTGACGGATTTGTCGCGAATACCCGATGCGTTAATTGAGCGCATTGAAGTCATTACCGGCGGTGCCTCAGCCGTATACGGTTCCGACGCTATCGCGGGCGCGGTCAATTTCATCATGCGAGACGACTTCGAAGGCCTGGATGTTAGGTACAACTATGGCTCAAGCATGAAAGACGATGCGCAAAATAACAAGGTGGACCTTATATTCGGTGCAAAATCAGCTAATGATCGCGGCAGCGTCGTTGCCAATATAAGTTGGTATGATCAGGAACCTGCATTATTTGATGATCGTTCATACTCAGCGATTAACGTCGACGTACGTAATGGCAAACTCGTACCTGCAGGTTCCAGCAACATTCCTGGTACCCGAGTAAGTTTGTCGTCAACGCAGATCGCCTCGCTGGTTGGTGTCGACATGACAGATTTTACTAGCGACAGGGACTATTCCGCTGGCGGCGCAGGCGGATGCACTCGCATTTCAGGTGTTCGATTCGGTCGAAACGGGGTGCCGCTGCCTTACTGCGATCCCGAAAATCGATTTAACTACAATCCGACCAACTATCTGTTGCGACCCTTGGAACGTTATAACTTGAATGTTTTGGCGGACTGGAAAATCACTGATCGTATTGAAGCCTACGCTGAAATGTTCTCAGTCAATCAGTCGAACACCTGGAATCTTAATGCCGCATCTTTTTCTCCGAACACTAGCGGACAGCAGGGTCTAGTAATACCGAGATATGCAAGCAATCCGGTTCTTTTTCAGGCAACAAAGGACTTCATCACAGCGAATGCTGGAATATTTGATGCTGATGGCGACGGGAATGCAGTAATTAGCCAGGCTGGCCGCCGCCTTAACGAAAGCGGGTCGAGATACTTCAGCTACGATATAAATTCTTACAGTTACACCGGTGGACTTCGTGGCAGCGTAGATTTTGGCAGCAACGACTGGAATTGGGACACGTATTATCAGATCCAGAAAGCCACCGAGGCGCAGCATTTTACGGGTGGTCTGTCGTCGCTTCGTCTATCGTTGGGCGCGGACGTAACGGTCGACGCCACAACGAACGAAGCTCGCTGCACGAACGTGTTTGTCGGTTGCGTGCCTGTCAATTTTCTTGGCTTGGACGCAGTGACACCGGAAATGGTTGGATTCCTGACTCCGGATAAAGGAGATCAGGAGTCTTTCGATCGTAGGGTTTTTCACGCATCTATGAACGGTGATTTGTTCGAGATGCCAGCTGGAACGGCCAGCGCGGCCTTCGGCTTTGAGTTCAGAGAACAGTCATATCAATTCCGTCCAGGTGGGCTAAATGAAAGTGGTTTGAATGGGGCTGCGCTTGCAGCCGTAGACGTTAGAAATGACGTAAGCGAGTTTTTCACCGAGCTCAGAATACCCCTGTTAGAAAAGCTAGCGGTCGAACTGGCTTATCGCCGGTCAGACTATTCCAGTAGTGGTAATAACAACACATACAAATTCGCTGTCGAATATGCGGCGCAGGATTGGCTCCGCGTCCGCGGCGCCGTCAATCGTGCTGTCAGGGCACCTAATCTAAACGAGCTTTTCGGACCGCAGAAAGTTAGCTTTGAAGGTGGTGACGATCCTTGTAACTCACTGCTGAATCCCTCATCAGCGGTGAAAGATTTATGCGTGAAGACGGGTATACCGGCATCTGATATCGACACATTCGTACCGGGCATCGAGTTATCCGGTCGGAGGGGCGGCAACCCCAACCTGGATGTTGAAGAATCTGACACTGTGACGGTGGGCTTTGTAGCATCTCCTCCTCAATTTGAGGGTCTGAACTTGACGGTCGATTTTTTCAATATCGAGGTCAATTCGGCAATCACTGAAACGACTGCGGAGCAGGTGATAAATACGTGTTATGCGCAAACAGATCCTAATAGTCCATATTGTAAGGCAGTTATCCGTTTCTCCGCCGGCCAGGTGCAGGAAGTTCTCGCGGTTGCCAGCAACTTCGCCAGCCTTCAGGTTAGCGGCTTTGACCTGGCATTCGATTACTCAAGGGCTTTACCGGACTCCTGGACAGGTAGCAACTCGGTAATCGGCGAAGATGCGTCGTTTAGCGTTAGTGGTTTGGTGAGTATCCTGAATGAGAGAATCACGCACCAGATTCCATCACAACCGGCAATCGATTGTGCCGGATTCGTTGGCCTCAACTGCAGTGGATTCAGTGCTCGAATGGTTCCCGATTTTGGTTCTAAAATCGATTTTAGATATTACAGCGGTGATTTTTCCATGGGCGCGACCGTTCGCATGATCGGTGAATTCGAATTTTCTCCGGGCGACACAAGGGCTCCGGTCTTCAACAATAGGGTACCCGCTGAGACCTATTGGGATTTTGATGCTAGATATCAAATCAATGACTCAATTCAGGTGTTTGGTCTCGTCAAAAATATGTTTGACAATGAACCGCAATTGATGGGCCAGCAAATTCAGGGTGACTCAGGTGTGGATGTAGGCCTGTACGATGTTATAGGGGCACGCTATACGGTGGGTTTTCGATACCTGTTCGACGAGTAAACACCGCGGGAAATTTTGAAGGTTCAGCGGCAGCGTAGACGTAGCGGTAGAATTTGTTACAAGGATAAATTCTACCGCTTGTTTGCTAGATATTAGGCGCACGAAAGTGCTACGCTGCTTTTTTGGCGCATGGAAGGGCGACAAGGACCTTTGACTATAATTTTGATGTGTTGGAATACACATATTTCTGACTCATTGACTGCGTACACAGCTTTTGTAGCTGATCGAATGGCAATTGCAATAATTTCTCATGGACAACATCTATTAAGGCTGTGTTTGTAAGACAGTCTGCATCGGTGCGAAAAGACGAATTCCTAAATCTGGATAGCGAATAAAATACACAACCAAGTAATAAGGAAACATAAAATGGTACTCAAATACTCCCCTGCGTATTTTCTCTTTCTTGCAGTTGTTGCCATGACTGCGAGTGGTTGTGCAAGGAACGGCGATACGGACTCCGGCGGCTCATCGACTGCTGGCACAGCGCCGACAAACTCCTCTCAGGCACCGGTTGATTACGGTATACCGAGTGCACGAGAACGCTTCGAGATTCACCGTGCACTCATAGCGGATAAACTGCAAAATTCACTGTTGCCGGCGATGCGCGAACACGATATCGATATGTGGATCGTGCTTGATCGAGAGAATAATTACGATCCGGTTCATGAGGAGATTGGGGGTGGATATTCGGGCGTGCGTGCAGCCTTCATATTTTATGATGATGGCGGCGACACACTTGAGAAAATCTATTACGGCTCACATGCTCAACCTTTAAACTCTGTGATTAATCAAGTCTACGATGAAAGGATTTACTACGGATACAGTGCAGACGGTCTGACGACCCATGTCCGCAAAGCTGTGTATGACAGGGATCCACAAAGAATTGGTGTTAACACGTCACCCACGCTGCCGGAGGCCGACGGACTGACAGTAGGTCTCAAGAATTTTCTCGTTGACGCGATCGGCCCCGAGTATGCTGACCGCATAGTCTCCGCCGAGCTTGTGGTACGTGACTTTCGCATCAATCGAACCGAGTTGGAAGCTGAACAATACACCAAACTGCTGAATTGGTCGGCGCGCTGGATGGAGGAAGCTCTCAGCACCGCCAATGTTGTGACAAACGAGACCACGGCCGAAGATATTTCCTGGTTTCTGGAGGACCGAGCACATGAGCTTGGCCTCGTAGGCCATGGGACTGTACGCGTGGTGCGGGAAGGCGAGCTTCTTCCAATTCACGACCCCGACATTACGATCCAGCCAGGTGATATTGTCGCGATTGACGGGGGCCTGGAATATCTTGGTTATGGTATTGACATCAAGCGAACTGCCTACGTTTTGCATCCAGGCGAAACTGTCATGTCTGAAAATTTGCTGGCGGCATGGAGAGTCGTACACGATGTCCGCGAAATATATACCAGTAAAATGGTTCCTGGTGCTATCGGTCACGAGATAAAGGCTTCAATCGATGCCGAAGTCCAGGAAATGGGATACCATGTGGCGGGACCCGACTCAGGCGGGGACGCTATGACGACTAATCGACCCGAGGCTGGCATTTATGGGCATTCAATTGGCAACGATGTGCATGACATCGGCACTCGAATTGCGGATGACATTCCGTTTGCCTATGGAGACCGCGTGCGCTATCCGCTTGTCGCAAGCGAGTGGGTGTCCATCGAGTTTCACGTGAGTGTGCCGATCCCTGAGTGGGGGGGCAAAACATGGTACGCAAGGCTTGAGGAAGCGGCTCAAATTACTGAAAATGGTGTCAAATGGCTCCTCGCTCCTCAGGAAGATCTATTTTTTATTGAAGCCGCCAGGTAATTCACCGCTATCGCGCCTACACTGTGCTCTGATTCGAGCCATATTGCCGACGACAAATTTTGGTGAACAGTGCCAGGGGTGCTGAGTCACCAGAGCTCCTATTAGTCACGCTTTCAAATTCTTCCCGAGCCGGTCTACGGGAAAAGTGAGGTTCATGCATGAATACTGAGACTCAGCTTGGTAACGATGTCCGGTCTGGAGAGAGACTCAGCAAGGTAGCTTAAGCTTACGTTACACTCTTAACCCAAATCCAAATCATGGATCGTTCACTCGACGGTGGTGGCTGCCGCATTAGGAATTTCTCGGAGGCCAACTCACAAGTTGGAGTATCGCCGCTGTGCACGGTGATATCGATCGAGTAACTACCGCTCTTCGATAACCTTCAGTAACTCGGCATTAATCGGAATTTCGTTATATGCGTTCCACTCTAGATAGTAACCTCCAGGATCGTACGCAACGAATGCACGATGATTCTTTGCTGCCTCAACCTTTTTTGATCGTAACTGAACGCTGGTTTGATTGGTCAAATACTCATACCAATCGTCGATCTTGGCTGTTATGAAGGACAAAGTTACGCCTTTCTTTTCAGTAAACTTATGAAAACCTCGTGCTTCATCCACCAGACCAAAGTAACCGGAAGGCCCGATACGATAAATTTTGACAAAGCCCTGATCTACAACTAGATCGAATCCGATTACGTCTTCGTAGAATCGTTGTATTTGCGGCATATCCTTATAATAGAACCAGACGATAGTTGCTTTGAAACCAAGCCCGGGCGGAACATTTGATTTATCCGTATCTACGTAGAGTGTGGCAGTTTCATCGAGAATCGGCATCAGTAGTCTATTCTCTTCGTGATCGTTGAAACGCTCGAACTCCAGCAAATAGCCTTCTGGATCGAAGACTACAAAGCCATGATGTGCTCGTCCGGCGACTGCGTTAAATTCATCGGATTTGAGCTTGACGTCTTGCGTACGAATGTAGTCCCACCATTCATCCAATTGGTCTGTGATTAATGCTATAGCGGTTGTTTTTGGTTCATCTGCCGCATGTAGTCCCTTGGAAGCGTCTACCAATGTGATAAACGATTTAGGACCTACTTCCATGATTTTTGCGAAACCGTAGTCCGCAGTTAATCGAAGTCCCAATATTTGACGATAGAAATCTGCGGCAGCCTCTACGTCAGCATAATAGAAAAATACGTTACTGGCAGTCGTCTCAAAATCTGCTATGGATTCGAGCGTGATTTTCTCCTGCTCTTGGGCGACTGTACGCTGGCCACATGCGACAGTAAGTAATCCAGTGAAAATGATGATAAGCAACGATCGAATACGCACTGAGCCACCCCCTGCAGTTATGGATTGCACTATGTACCCCTATGAATACCTCCATTATGGACGGAAGTCATGGGACAGTACAGGTCTCTATAGGATAAGTAATATATTGTTATATAAAAAAACGCCGTCACTTGGACGGCGTTGAACTTCACTGGACGTTAATATGGTGGAGATGCCGTCAATCAAGAAGTGACTGTAACTTATTGAAAAATAAGTGAATGACATATCTATATCTGTAGAGATGCCCCCAAATGTGCCCCCAGCCTAGCTCTTATGGATAGACCCACCATTATTAAAGCTCTGAGGAAGAAAGCAGCAATTGAGTCAGAGCAGATTTTCTGTGTTGACGAGAATTCGGGGGGCGGCTAAAGTTTCATATTGTCAGATCGTCTAGTTGCTTACATTGGGGCGGACAAGCCATCCTGTCATTGGGTTACCCCGCTCAATAGCCTCACTGGAATCAGTATGTTGAATTCGTTCAAAATCACTAAATAGACTAGGTATACCTCGCGCCTTCAGCCATTGTGCCTTGTCCATCATATTGAAGTGGATATGGGGGACCATCGACACTCCAGAGTTTCCGACAAGGCCAATCAATTGTCCGAGCTTAACGTGATCGCCAGTTTTTACGGTGATTGTATCTGCTCGCATATGTGAGGTCAGGGTGTATTCACCGTTGCCATGATCAATGATGACTAAATTTCCTGCGAATACGTCACCATCCTCCTCCACTCTTTCACGAGGGGGAGTAACGCCAATCCCATATTCCTCAATATCATTTCGAACGTGGGTCACCACACCATCTGCGGGTGCCAGTACCTCGGCATTATATGCATAGTAATCAGACGGTGTGCTTCCATCAGTCCTGAACGTGCGCCCATCCTCTCCTACCTTCATGAAGTCCCAGCCATAGGTCGTTAGGCCATTGAGTCCTGTACGTCGATGTCCCGTTCTCAGGTCATTACCGCTTTTTGCGACCCATAGCCCATCAAAGGGCAAATGCAATTTAGCATTCTGATTCCATTCCTGTATTGGGACAGTGTGCTCAGCATACTGCGCCTCATTCTTTTCGTTTCGAAATTCAAACTTAAACGTAATAGCATCAATTCGCGAAAAATAGGGTTTCGCCTCGTTAAAGCGTGCCCATGTTGTTGCGCCATCAGCAGGGATATCCGGGCTTGTGGGCTTCTCCAATGACGCCATTTTGTTATTAACGAACTCAATATTTTCCAGGAAATATTCAGTGTCGTACCGAATGCCCCCTTCCAGCCAGGTGAGATTTTTCAAGTATGATCGTGGATAAGTCTCTTGCCACATCAACTTACCGTAACGAGAAAATTCCACATCGACGTTCTCAATACGCAAAGATTCCACTTGCGCATGAAAAACAAGATGAAATAGCCAGGTAAGTTGGTGATCTTTTATCAGAGCTCCAGCTGAGGGATTTTCTGGATTGATATAAGCGCCCTGAACTGAAGTGTAAACCACCTCAGGTACGTGGTTAATTTCTATTTTGGCCTTGATTGAGGATTGCTTGGCAATTGGCATATTGCTTTGGCTCTCGTTTGTACAATTGGCCAAAGCAATGAGTAGCAGCAGAAAAGGTAAGCGTTTCGGTGACATGTTCCTACTTTTGATAAACATCATTTTTGTAAATTCCTTAGCGATTTGAACTACCGGTTTCGGCCATGAGCGGCCCTATCAACCCGAGCCTGTCATCGATAAGATTGAAAGACGCTCGCCATACCGTTCGAATCGATCAATAAGACGTCGTACGGATCTTGCACTCTGCCATAGGCCGGCCCGTCCATACCTGGCGAACCGCGTGGCATCGCAGGGACCGATAAACCGATCGCATCCGGCTTTTCCTCCAGCAAACGGTAAATATCCCTCGCCGGTACATGGCCCTCGATCGCGTAACCTTGAACTTCCGCGGTGTGGCAAGATCCGAAGCGAACCGGCATACCAAGCCGTTTTCTCGCCTCACTGTTGCCTTCGTCAAATCTCGACACTGAAAAGCTGTTGGCCTCCAGGTGCGTAATCCAGTCTTTGCAGCAGCCACACGTCGGACTTTTCCAGACGTTGATATGTTCGGACTCCGCAGAGGCTTTGGCCAACCGTGTGAAGCTCATCGCCAATGCACCGCAGGCCAGTGATCCAACGAGCTTCCGGCGTAGAGGATTAATCGTCTCTATTCTCTTCATCATCAATTGCATCCAAGGTCATGAAACAAACCACGAAAGGCTAGACGGAATAACGATCGCCGTTTCGTTTAGCTTTCTTCCTTCCGAGTTTGCCTTCTTCATCATAATGCTGCCATGCTTCTAATCGATACCCTTTATCAACATATCCTTTGGCAAGGATATTGTCATTGTCATAATATATTTCGTTGTAGTTTCTTCTAGTTGTGTCTTACTGGAGGGCCGTCATAGCTCGGGTCCCTTTGGTCTGAGCCTTCCCGGTACGCCGGGCTATTGATGACAAGGTAAGTGAGATTTCCCTTGAATTCATATGAAGTCCCTTTCGGGATCAGGATGAAGTCGCCCGGTCCGACATAGGCCGGCTCTTCATCACCAACACGAGCAATGGCGTCTCCTTCGATAACAAACATGGCGCGATCCGTTTCATCACAAGTGATTTGCTGGAGACGTCCCCAAATCTTGATATGCGTAACGCTCATTGACGGAGTCTCATCTGGCATATCGAAGGCAGGATCTCGTTTTTTAGATCCGATCGCTTTCTTCATCACTAAGGTATCCCAATTGGGACCGGTTTCGGCAACCTCAGGGACGTCAGCGAGTCGAATGATTGGCATAGCAGTACTCCTCTATCGGATTTTTCGTTTCACTTTATCGGCGACCTGTACGCTTTGCAAGCTCGACAGTTTCTCCTCCAGTTCGATCTGGATCTCTTCAGCTGAGTGTATTCGTGACGGCGAAATCTAGGTTATAACGGCGTCAAATGACGTCCTTTGATTCCAGGCTTTGCTCAGAGAAGTCTATATTATTCATCGGGAGTTCTCGAATGCGAATGCCGGTCGCATCGCAGATTGCATTCGCCAACGCCGGAGCAATTGCAGGTGTCGCCGGCTCTCCCGCACCACCAAGTGTTTCTCCGCCGTTGATAATATAAGTTTCGATCGTCGGCGCCTCGTCCATGCGTACCATTTTGTAATCGTGAAAGTTGCTTTGCGCGACCGCACCTCGGTGAATGGAAACGTCGCCGTAAAGTGCCGCAGTCAGGCCATAAATGATGCCGCTTTCCATCTGTGCCGCCATGCCGTCCGGATGCATCGCAAACCCTGCGTCAACGGAGCATACAACACGCCGCACTCTGGGACTGCCATCCACGATTTCCGCTTCGACAACCTGTGCCACAATTGTACCGAACGATTGTGTAATTGCGATGCCGCGCCCGACGTTCTTCGGCAATGGCGTTCCCCAGCCTGCCTTTGTCGCCGCCAGATCGAGCACATCGCGAAATCGCGGGTTGTCTGCAAGCAGCTCGCCGCGATATTCGTAGGGGTCCTTGCCCGCCGCCAATGCCAGTTCATCAATAAATGATTCTTTGAAAAAACCATGCAGCGAGTGGTCAACACTCCGCCAGAAACCCCAAGGAATGTGAGTCGGGCTGTTCGCGAAGTGAATGAGCTGATTGTCGATGCTGTAGGGAATATGTGGCGCATCCTCGGGATCGTGTTTTTCGACGTACTGGTTTAGCCATGCCGTAGGGCGACCTGTTGTATCTATCGCGCCTTTGAAGCGTGAAATGCTTGCCTGACGGTAGTGATCATGTCGCATATCTTCTTCACGTGACCAGATCAATTTGACCGGGTACGCTACCTCGTCGGCAATCCGTGCGGCCTGTATTGCGACATCGCCAAACGCTCGTCTGCCAAATCCGCCACCTAAATACTGATTGTGCACAACGACATTCTTGGGTTCGCTCTCAAGAGCGGCCGCAACTTCCTTTGCGAAACCCAACGGGTTTTGTGTTCCAATCCAAAGTTCGCATTGACCGTCGTGGATCCAGGCGGTGCAGTTCATTGGTTCCATGGTCGCGTGCGCCAGGTAGGGCACCCGGTACTCTGATTTGACAATCCGGTCTGCTGCCGCAAATGCATCATCGACATCACCAACAGCGAAATCATCATTATTGCCGCCACTGTCGTTCGCAGAGTCAAGGTCCTCGACAAATTGATTGAATATATCGTTTTGCTCACGGTTCGCGTTGTCAGTCTCACTCCACGTAATGGAAATTCGATCGATCGCTTTCTTTGCCGTCCAGTATCCATCTGCAACAACGGCAACGGCATCATCAAGGTTGATAACCTTGCGAACTCCCGGCATATTCACAACAGATGTCGCGTCAATTTCGACAACCACCGAACCGAATACCGGTGCAGCCATCACCGTGGCGTATTTCATTCCGGGCAACTCAGCATCAATGCCGAAGCGAGCTGTGCCGTCCACTTTTGCCGGAACATCGACACGCGGTACTGATGTTCCCATGATCTTGAATTGATCGCGGCGCTTGAGATCTGGAGTGGGTGAATGCGCCAGTGTCGCGGCGCCCGCTGTAAATTCGGAATATGGTGCGCGGCGCGCTGTTGACGTGTGAATGATGTGACTCTTCTCAGTCTTTAGCTCAGAAATATCGACATTCCATTTTTCGGCAGCCGCTGATAGCAATACCGCTCGTGCACTTGCACCACCCACTCGCATCGCCAGTTCGCCGGTGTACTGGACTGACGTACTGCCGCCCGTGATCTGCAAGCCCATGGATTGTGTTGCCAGTAGGAAGAAACCATTGACGGTATCGATCAACATATCCGGGAAATCAACGTTCCCGGTCATGAATCCCCTTGCCAGAGCGTAGGCTGCGTACTCCTTGTGAGCGGGCGCCTCTATTACGGAAACGTCATCCCAATCTGCATCCAGTTCATCGGCCAGCATCATCGCGAGTGTCGTGTGTACGCCCTGTCCCATTTCGGCATGTGGCACGATGATCGTCGTGGAGTTATCTGCGCCGATTTTCAGCCAAACATTAAGCATAGTTTCGTTTGCTGTTGCCATGAGTTCGTTGACTTTGTCTACCGGATTACCACGGCGGATAGCAACACCGAATACAACGGTGCCGCCGGCGAGCACGCCCGTGGTAATGAATGCGCGCCGCGACCACTTACCCATTTGTTGACCCCTCCCTGGTGGCATTCATAGTTGCTGCTGCTCGTCTGATGCCCCTGCGTATGCGGTTGTAAGTTCCGCAGCGACAGATATTGCCACTCATCGCCCTATTAATATCCTCGTCGGTCGGATTGCTAATTCTGTCCAGCAATGCAATCGCCGACATCAGTTGGCCGGATTGACAATAGCCACACTGTGGAACCTGTTCGTCGATCCAGGCTTGTTGTACAGCATGCAAACCATCTTGGCTCTGGGTGACTCCTTCAATGGTTGTCACTTCCTGCCCGTCTGCGGTTTGTATTGGGGTGACGCAGGAGCGAATTGGCGACCCGTTTAAATGTACTGTGCAGGCCCCGCACTGGCCAATTCCGCAGCCGAATTTAGTGCCGGTCAGACCCGTATTCTCGCGTATGGCCCAGAGTATCGGTGTGGTGGGATCGATGTCGAACTGGTGCAATTTGCAGTTGATCTTGAGTGTAATCATGGTCACTCTTGTGTTCTGTATCAGTTAAGACGGTAACCCTACTGTAGCGTTGTTATCTGGACAAGGTGGGTGGCAAGACTATGGTGTGTACCAAATTGTGGAGGTGTAAACACGCTCCTGCACCACCGCACCTCCCCAAGGTTTGCTGTGAGCGGCTTTAGCCGCGAATCGACATGAGCTTTGAAATATCCGAACCCGCCGGTTGCTGGTACAAACGCAAGTCGAATTCCGACACGATTGCCAGCAAATGATCGAAGATGTCCGATTGAATGTCTTCATAGACAGCCCATGCGGTGGTATTCGTGAAGCAGTAGATTTCTAACGGCAACCCCTCGGTGCCCGGGGCAAGCTGCCGCACGATCAGTGTCATACTTTTGTGTATCTGCGGGTGGTTTTTCAGGTAATTGTAGGCATACGCGCGAAATGTGCCAATATTCGTAATCCGCCGCCGGTTGACCTCGGCGGACACCTCGCTCGCAAGTCCGAGGTTGTATTCGTCCAGTTCCCGTTCCTTGTCGTCAATGTAGTTCTTCAATAGTGCGAAACGCTTGAAGTGATCCACCTCTTCCTGCGTCTGAAAGCGAATCGAGGACACGTCGACAAAGATAGCGCGCTTGATCCGACGAGCGCCAGATTGCGACATACCGCGCCAATTTCGGAATGAATCCGTAATCAGCCGGTGCGTCGGGATCGTCGTAATGGTCTTGTCCCAGTTCTGTACTTTAACTGTATGGAGTTGAACATCCACGACGTCGCCGTCCGCCCCGAATTGTGGCATCTCGATCCAGTCACCAACGCGAACCATATCCTGGGCAGTGAGTTGCACACTGGCAACCAGCGACAGGATCGTGTCTTTGAATATGAGCAGCAAGATAGCGGTCATTGCGCCGAGGCCGCTGAGCAACAACAGCGGTGATCGATCCAGCACCACAGAGATAATCAGCACCGCGCCAAGCATCCAGACGACGATTTGCACGAGCTGCACGAATCCCTTTAGCGGACGATCCTTCGCAGTCGGCGTAACCTCGTAAATCGCGCTCGCTGCGCTGAGCATCGCGGTCAGCGCGAGCATCATCATCAATACCATGTAGCCCAGCGTGACACTTCTGATGAGCTGCACTCCCTGCTCCGACAATCCGGCAACGAAGGGCAATCCGATCAGTACAATCAGCACTGGCACAACCTGCACCAGCCGGCCGAAAACATTGTGCGATACCAATGCGTCATCCCAAGTGGCGCTGGATCGACGAGCCAATGCACGAACCGCCTTGATGAGAACCTGCTTAACGACCAGGTCTACGATAATTGCAGCAATCAGTAGAGCCAGCAGATCAGCGACAGGCGGCAGCAGCGGATGAATATTGCCCAGTTGTTCAAACATGTTTTTGATATTCCGGAATGAGCGGGCGCAGAAGGTATAGGCCGCGCCCATCAAAGATCTTATAGGGATGCTCACGCGATTTGATAGCACGTACCGAAATATCGCTCAACGCCACAAAGTTATCCCAAAAGTTACCCCTTAGACCCAATACTTTTTTCATATTAAAAAAAACCTTTTTTACTAATTTCTTTATTCTGCTATCAGCGTAACAAGGTTACTAATATACAGTTATACGCAGTTGCAATTTCATGCGCAAAATACTCTAAAGACATCTTGTATATGCCGTTGAGATGCATTAGCTTGGTACTTGCATAGATCGGAGATACAACCGGTCCGTTGTTTATGAAAAAAACGCCGTCACTTGGACGGCGTTGGACTTCACTGGACGTTAATGTGGTGGAGGCGCGGGTATCGAACCATAAACATGGATCCCTTATCAATGCTGACTTTCGGCTGAGGATGATTTTTAAAGTTACGTAAACGAGTTTGCCAGCAGAGCAATTCCTAATACAGATACCATAACCCATATTAAAAGTTTTAGATTACCGAACTTGCTCTTTCCCCATCCTATTTTGTCATCCCTTTCCCTTTGTTTTGATGACGCCTTGAATTTTCCGATATAAAAGAAAATTGCTAGTGATAGGGCAATTATTACCCCAAAAAAAATCGTATTGAAATCCACTAACGACTTCTTAATTTAGCAAGCAGTCTGAGCATTTCTAAATAAAGCCATATTAAAGTTACCATCAGAGAGAAAGCTCCAAACCACTCCATGTATTTGGGCGCGCCTTGTTCCGCGCCTTGTTCTATGAAGTCAAAATCCAGTACTAAGTTGAGGGCTGCAATGGCAACGACAAAAAGGCTAAAACCGATGCCGAAAAGTCCATTAGAGTGAATAAAGCCTATGCCTGCAGAGCCAAACATGTTCATTACAAAACTAATCAAATAGAGAACACCGATCCCCATGGTGGCAGAAACGATCATTAGTCTAAAATTTTCAGTAGGTTTGATAATTCCTAACTTATAGAGAAAGAGTAGTGAAGCAAGCGTGCCCAATGTTAGCCCCGTAGCTTGAATGACTATTCCGGGGAACTTAGATTCAAAAAGAGCCGAAATTCCGCCTAGGAAAAGCCCTTGTAAAAGGGCGTAAATTGGGGCCGTTACTCCTGCCCAGTGTTTTTTGAAAATGGTTACGAGGGCAAAGATCAGCCCCCCAATTGCTCCACCAATCATTGCTGGTCTCACCGCTGCCGGGGTTCCAGCCTGAAAAAACAAGTTCCACGTATACGTAGCACTTAGAACGAGCAGGGCCAATAAAATGCCGGTTTTATTAACGGTGCCTTGCAGCGTCATAGCCTGACCAACCGCAACCCCCTCATTTCTGAAAGTGTTATCACTTAGAGCGGGATTCCCCGACCGACCAAGCATTTGTAGCGCGTTATGTCTTGCCATGAATATTCCTGAAAATTAAAGTGGTGGAGGTGCCGTCAATCAAATACAGACTATAACATGATGATAAATAAGTAAATTCTATATCTTCTTTAGTAAATATGCCCCCAAATATGCCCCCAGTGCAGAGAAGTGTGGGGCACTCTCCTAGCACCGCTGCTTTCTGGAGAAAGGTTCGAGGTTGCCTTCTTCATCATAATACTGCCATGTGTCTCCATTCGATAACCTGTAGCCGTTAGATGCATAGAAACCTCTCTGCCATATTTTTCCATCTTTATAATAATACTGCCATGCTCCTACTCGATATCCTTTATCAACATATCCTTTAGCAAAGATATTGCCATTGTCATAATATATCTCGATTTGTCCATGTGTGATTTCTGGTTTTCCGTTTTTAAAGGAATAATCTCTCACATCATCTGGATCGATACCCAAATCAGACCTTTCCTCGAGAGACACTCCTTCACTTGTATATTGTTTTAAAACATGTTTCATTTT
>Ga0315336_1000609_pt1 | contig 91627 bp, 83 predicted proteins | sample ASW5metaG_FD_204512 | JGI IMG/M metagenome (GOLD analysis project Ga0315336, IMG submission 204512) | Ammonia-oxidizing marine archaeal communities from Monterey Bay, California, United States - ASW #5 | ecosystem: Environmental > Aquatic > Marine > Intertidal zone | place: USA: California...
TCACATTAAGAATAATATAGACAGGCAATTTATTATAGTCGACGCAGGTATGAATGACATGATTCGTCCGGCAATGTACAACGCCCACCATGATGTTCTCTCTATAATCGAGCCCAAAATTAAAGATGTATTAAAGACCGTCGACGTCGTGGGACCAGTTTGTGAGACAGGCGATAGTTTTATCAAGAACTGCAAATTACCGTCGCCGGAGAGAGACCATTTACTAGCATTGACTACTGCTGGTGCGTACGGAGCAGTGATGTCATCAACCTATAATGCTCGACCCTTAATACCTGAGATACTGGTCAATAATAACCGATTTTCAGTGGTACGCCGGCGGCAAACTTTTGAGGAGATGACTTCTCTTACTCAAGTTCCAGACTGGTTTGATTGAAACCACTGGGATCACGGCTTAAACTAGAAGTATGGTAAGCAGAGTTCTTCAAATCCACAGGACTCAGCAGTCCCTATCCAAGCAGATCGCGCTAACGCGCGTGAGTCTTTTCTGGGAACGCTTCTGGGTGGCCAGCTGGTTACCCGCATCAATTCTAAGCATTTTTGTGGCTGTTGCCCTGACTGATAGCCTTCACCTACTGCCCGGATGGATTCACCTTAGTTTTCTTTTCCTAGCCAGCGGATGCTTTCTTATCTCAACTTTCAGAGGATTTGTTGACTTTCAACTACCAACTACGGCAGAAGCAAAACAAAGATTAGAAACCGGTCCTCATATTGAGCACCGGCCTGTCACTGCGTGGGAAGATAGCAGAAGCAAGATCTATGGCCGGTTTCAAAATGTCCTTTGGCAACTGCATAGAAATAGGGCCTTAGAGACTCTGCGACAGCTTAGGGTACCGCTGCCACGATCTCGAGTTGCCTCTAAGGATCGCTATAGCTTAAGAGCCATAGCAATTCTGTTGTTGGTTGTGGGAGTAGTCGGGGCCTGGGGCGAGTTACCGGAAAGGTTAGCACGGGCTATGGTCCCGATTCTTGCCGAAAACAATAATCTCATTTCGGTTAAGGTCTGGATAACGCCTCCAGATTATACTCAACTCAAACCTGTCTATCTTGAGGCAAGCAGAAGTGAGTCCGCAACCCAAGCAACTGATCATACCGCAGCGCTAGCGGAACATGACATTACTATTCCGCACGGCAGTATGGTGCTCGCTGTCGTCACTGGTACCAGCCGAGCAACCCGCTTGGTGGTTGGAAACGATATTATTCCGCTCGTCAACCAAGGGAGTAACAGTCACTCCATCGAAACAAAACTGCCGCCCGGCAAGACACTTCGCGTTAGCCAAGGCTCACACACTCTAGCTGAGTGGAAAATTACGCCGGTTTCTGATCAGCCTCCCCTGGTTAACTTCGTTGAGAAGCCCAAGGAAGCAAGGCGCTGGCGATTGAAAATTAATTATAGCGCAAATGATGACTACGGATTAGCTTCCGTTAAGGCCCTGCTTACCCGCCCCGAAGAGCAACTTACCTTACTGCAGGATGAGGTTATTAGTTTTCCCCTATCTATGCCGCCCTTAGGGCCAAAAAACATCAACCATTCATCTTTTCACGACCTGACTGCGCATCCGTGGGCCGGCTTAAAAGTTCATATTCAGTTGACGGCCTTCGACTTGGCGGATCAGACGGGACAAAGCAAGGGTAAATCAATAATTCTACCGGAAAGGGTTTTCCTTCACCCTATTGCTCAGCAATTAGTGGCTTCGAGAAAGCTGCTAGTGGAAAAGCCCAATTCAAGGCTGACGGTTGTCGAACGACTAATAAACATTCTTGAAAGGCCTGAGAAGTTTGGCCAGGACGTCAAAATATTTCTTGCACTAGCGACAGCTAAGGCACGTTTGGTTTACGCTGAAGGAAACGAATCTAGCGTCAGTGTTCTCGACCTGCTGTGGTATACTGCTTTGCGACTTGAGGATGGGAAATTGTTTGTTGCAGAGCAGGCGCTGGAAGAAGCCGAGAACGCCTTAGCCGAAGCGTTAGAGCAAAAAGCCCCTGCTTCAAAAGTGAACCAATTAATAAATCAGCTAAAACTGGCACTGCATGAATATTATAAGGTTTTGGCCGAACGCATGCCTGAGGAAGGCCTTTCCGAGCTTATGGGAGATTGGGAAACAAAATCACTGGTGCCACAAGACATTTCGCAGATGATGGAGAAACTTAGGGGACTATCCCAAGTTGGAGCTAATGAGGCAGCGCAACACGTGCTTTCTGAGCTGCAAAACATGTTAGAGACCCTCCGTAGTGCGGCTCAAAACACCAATCTACATCCGGATATGAAAACCACTCAACGTATTCTCAAAGAATTAAAAGAGCTTGCGAGACAGCAATCACAAATGCTTGATCAATCTTTTCAGGAGGCTCGGAAACAAGAGCTACGGCAGCGGCAACGTGGTACGCCCAATACTGATAGTGACAAGCGGCAAGACGCGACTGAACGACAGATCGAGCTGCGCAAACAACTTGGAGATTTAATGACAAGGATCGCCGAAATAGCAAATTCGATACCTGAAAGTATGGGTAAAGCTGAGCAGGCGATGCGAGACGCCGAGAATGCTCTTAGCGCTGGCGGCTGGCTAGCAACCTCAGAAGCGCAAGCAAGAGCTGTTCACAACCTAAAGAGAAGCCTGACGTCTGCTTCTAATGAAATGATGAAAGTGCTCGCTGAACGAGGGATTGAAGTTCCTATACCCATACCCATGACGCCCGAGAGTGGACAATTTGACCCTTTGGGTCGAAGGCTGGAACCAGTAAACGATCGAACAGTTCAGATCCCGACAAGACCGGATGTCCAACGCTCCCGTCAAATTCTGGATGAAATCCGCCGCCGAGCAAGCGAAAGAACTCGCCCGCAGCAAGAGCAAGACTATCTTCGCCGATTGATGAAACAATTCTGAAAGAGTGCCCTTTTTACTACGAACCTTATTGGTCCCATACCACCCTGAACTTTCGAGCAGCTGTAATTGGCTGTTTTAACCGGATCTCGTAAGGAATGGATTCCTTAGGATCAACTACGGCTATTGGAGATAAAGCGGATAATTCCTGAACAACCTCTCCCGTTTCATCAAGCAATTCTAGACGCAGACCCGGCACCGTCTTTAATACCCCAGTACCGTTAACAATAAAGCCAGAAACCACCAGCGTCCGCACCCCGTCGACACTGATTAGGCTAGACCTTGGAGTGGCTGGGTTGAATTGAAGGCCCGCATCCTTTCCACCAACATCAAGGCCGAGTATTCCATCAAGCCTATCATAAAGCCTATCCATTGCTGGTGACATATCTGAAACCTTGTCGCGACCAAACCAGAATAGAACTGCTAACGCCAGTACCAGTGCGAACAGAACTGCGGTGTTGAGATAATAGGTGTAAGCACGCTGGCGTCCGCTGTTCTCTTCCTCATCACCGCTCCCAGCTTCATCCAACCCTTCAACAGCTTCCGTAGGTCCACCATTCACATCACGCATGTCAACCTCAAGATCGGGGCTGTCTATGTTGGCAACAATAACCTGCTCTGGTTCGTGGTCTGAACCCGATTCTGAGCCCGCTACGAATGCGGCCTCTTCAGGGAACGCCTCTTCTGGAAAAGGTGGCGCGCTAGTGTTCTCTTGCTGATCAGCCTCTCTTGCATCAACGTTCTTGGTACTATCGCTCAAGAGTTCGGAAAGGTAGAGCTCATTACTTACTATAGTCTGAAACCATGAGTGCGGACAGTTAGCACATACTAATGTGCGTCCCTTCCTCCCCAAATACTCATTAGGGAGCTCATAACAAGATGCACAGTTTGGGCAACTGACACGCATGGAATGTTCCAACTACAACTGAGGCTAGTCTAACATATGGAGCGGTAATAGCAGCTTTCTTAAGCCATTCTAGCCACTTATTCAAAGGTTTGCCGACTGCATACTGGACGACTTTGCTGGTCCGTGAGATGATTGTCATCTCCATTGAAGGACCGTTCGGGTTGCTACTCTGACTCAAGAAAGGCGAGGCCTTGCCGCGAGACCCAATCGTGCTAAGTGGTGTGGGACTGAAGTACGGGCAAGGACCTGACATTCTTTCGGATATTACCATATCGTTGTCCAAAGGTTCATTTCATTTTCTCACAGGACACTCTGGAGCCGGAAAAACATCTTTATTAAGCCTACTTTATCTTGCCAAACGGCCTACTCGCGGTTCCGTCCGCCTGTTTGGAACCGATGCGTCTGCTGCCAGACGAGAAGAACTACCCAATATTCGAAGGCGGTTAGGCGTGATTTTTCAAGATTTTCGGCTTCTGGACCATCTCTCGGCATTCGACAATGTGGCACTACCCCTCCGGGTTGCTGGGCTAGATAAGTCAGAGATACAAAGTAATGTCACTGAAATTCTGTCCTGGGTTGGTTTGAGCAATTATATTGGAGCCCGTCCCCCAGTTCTTTCAGGCGGACAGAAACAATTGGTCGCCATTGCAAGAGCGGTAGTGAGTAGGCCACAAATCATACTGGCCGACGAACCAACCGGAAGTGTCGACGACAAAACAGCGCGGCGCTTAATGCAGCTCTTCGTGGAACTTAACAAGCTTGGCGCCTGCGTACTAATTGCTACACACAACGAGGGATTGGTTGATAGGTTTTCCTTCCCACGACTACACCTGAGTAATGGAACGCTCGAACAGTTGGATCTGAAGTAGAGAAGTACCAATACAGGCAGTGCTGCAGGGACCTAAGAAACATGTGGAATATTCGAACCGATCTCCCCGCCGAACAAAAAATAGCAGGCCATTTTATACCTTGGCTTGTGATGATCATAGTTGTTCACGGCGCCCTAGCACTTAGTGGTAGTGCCTATCTCTCTGCAGTAATGGAAGAATGGGAAACCAACGGCGCGGGAACACTAACGGTTCAGGTTCCGCACTCGATAGGCAAGGAAAACAAAGACTCTAGCTTCAATACGAGAATTTCTAGAATTACTGCTATTCTTGACTCCAACCTTTCAGTTACCTCATTTCGAATCATAGAAAATGAAAAAATAGTTTCACTTCTGGAACCGTGGTTGGGGTCTGCAGATACCATTGGTGATCTTCCATTGCCAGCACTAGTTGATGTTACCCTAGCCACTTCCGAGCCAGAGACGACTCGGGCACTGGTTGAACTGTTGAAGGATGCCAATCCCCATATTCTAGTGGACGATCATAGGGTTTGGCTTGAGAAACTTGCAGATCTTGCCCTGAGTCTTGAAATACTAGCGTCTACCATTGCAGCCCTATTAATCTTGTCGCTAACTCTGACGGTTATACTGGCAACAAGGTCGAGCTTGGCAGAATGTCGGGATACAATCGAAGCCTTACACTTTGTCGGTGCAAAAGACGACTATGTTGCCAGACAATTTGCGCTACGGTCTTTAGTACAAAGTGTAAAAGGAGGAATTGCTGGCCTGGCTATATCCTTACTAATTATTGTTTTCTTAATGTCAGTAGCGCGCAGAATTCCCGACAGCCTTCTGCCGGATATTAGTCTTGGAATTGGTTATTGGCTCCTACTATCAACCCTACCCGTGATCGCGGGTGGATTGGCTATGTTAGCCGCTCAGGTTACTGTGCGCCGCGCTCTCGCGGAGATGATTTGATGAGAATTAGGAAAACACCAACCATCAAGTGTGCGTCATGGATATTGGCTGCAAGCGCATTTGCATGGGCCTCTGGCTTCGTTTGGTATGCTTCGACCATACCAACTTCCGTAACCGATAAGACTACGCCCACATCTGCCGTTGTTGTGTTGACCGGCGGTAGCGAGCGCATTGAGACCGGTCTGCAGCTACTGGCGGAAGGCTTAGCCGAAAAGCTTTTTATTTCGGGTGCCGACGAACGGGTAAAGCTCTCAGACTTACTAACAAGATTTGAGAGATCTGAGGACACACTTGCGGAGCGCACAACTGTCGGATATTTAGCGATCAACACACCTGGTAACGCGGAGGAAACAGCCACATGGGTGTGCAATCATGATATAATATCCATTAGGCTTGTGACAGCCAGCTATCACATGCGCCGCAGCTTGCGGGAATTGCGCTCTACTATGCCGGACTTAGTAATTATCCCACATCCGGTTTTTCCGGAAAGGGTCAAACAGAATTGGTGGCGATGGCCAGGAACTGCAAGTTTGATCGCCACAGAATACAGCAAATTTCTTCTGGCCGTTGGTCGACAGGGTGTGCTCATGCGGAACACTGTTCACACATGTTGATTAGTCGGAAAAGTCCAGCTTCGCCAAGAGTTGGACATCTATGATTTGGATAAGATCCAGTGTCTATGCCGCAACCTTTCTTGCTTGGACCATAGTTTGCGCACTAGTGGGACTCCCGGCGCTCCTAACCAGCAGCGGGGCATTCTTTGTTATCCATATTTGGGCTCGGGGCATTATGATACTTGCCCGCTGGATTGCAGATATTAGATATGAAATTCAGGGATTGGAGCATTTGCCAAGAGGACAATGCATCGTTGCCTTTCAGCATCAATCCGCATTCGAGACATTTCTCCTCATCCTACTAGCGGACCGACCTACATTTGTACTCAAGAAGGAGGTTGGTTTGATTCCTTTCATAGGTTGGTATGCTGCTAGAGCTGGTATGATTTATGTTGACCGAGGTGCGGGAGCGTCGGCTATGCGCAAGGTTATAAGGGGTGCCAAGCTGGCCTTAGCAAGAAATTCTCAAATTATGATTTCCCCGGAGGGCGCCCGCACCACGCCTGGGACAGAAAAAAAGTACCTCCCAGGGATAGCGGCCTTATACGCCCACTGCGATGCCCCAGTGATCCCAATGGCCCTGAATTCTGGATACTATTGGGGTAAGACTAGACTGTTGAAAATACCGGGAAAAATTGTATTTCGGTTCCTCCCAGCTATACCTGACAATCTTGATAAGAAGACTTTTCTTATGACTTTAAAGCAAAATATCGAAGCAGCCGCTTCCAACCTACCTAAGCCTTCACTTCTCTGATTAGCGGCGGTCTAGTACCCTTCTTCTATACATGTGGATAAATTTGTGGATAAAGCTGCTCTGATCTAAACGGTCTGTGTAAAGTGAACGGTTTAAGTTTTATTATCAAAAGGTTAGGTCTTTGCTACCCACTTTGACAGAGTCCACTTCACAAAAAAACGGCTTTCTCTGCTAAGCCTACCCAGATAAGCAAAAAATAGGTTAACTATTTGATTTATATATATTTTTTTGTTTTTCATAACAAGTTCTTGGCATGCATGTCCAAGTCCTCAGGCCTCGATGCTCAAACCACTTTAGACACCACTCCTGTAGCGGATCCAATTTACAGCGCCAAACACCCAATCAAGAGCTCTACTTTCAAACCTGTGGACAAGAAGGTCCAAGAGAGTTGGGGTGGAACATCGCCCTAGCCAAAAAAAGCTGACAGAAAACAGGCATCTAGCAGCCAACATCACACAAAACCATTGATAAACTTAGCATTATTTCCTCTCTTTATTTCTCGTACAGCGTGGATGCCAAATAGTAACGGCTGCCTATCTTCCGTAAAGTATGGATTCTAACCGTCGTTTGCTTAAGAAAATGAGCTTACTGTACATTCAGCAGCTACTCGAAGCGCACTTAAGACTATAAGCTAGTTGCCTACTGTCAGGTCAAAGAGATTTCTACTTTAACTCCAGAAAAGCCGGTGGTAACCACATTGAAAGAAACAATACCAACATCAAAATCCAAGTCCTTCCAACAATTTGAAAGGCGGAGACTATCGCAAGTCCGGAAATCGTTCGAAGCTGGGATTAGTAGGCACAACACAGGAAGAAAAGTAGCGTTAGATTTTCTAGGTGCGTGTGTCGACTATATTAAATTCTCTATGGATCGGCTTCATGCGCAGGACCAGCGCATCCACGATATTCTTGTGGAACGTGTGGATAAGAAGGGAAAGGCAATACACGGCAAACTAATTAACTTGAACTCCCGGCTAGCACAGAGCCGCGTAGCAGTGGATGATCTAACAAAATCCTTTGAGAAATTCAGGGCCACAGGCAGTGATGGCTGGAATGACTTTGCGCGGGGTGTGGATAGATTCATGGATGTTTATTTCAATGTTCTTCTAAAAGGCCAACATTCCACCCTAAACACGCAGGATGCACTCTTTGATTTGGCCGACTGGGACACTGTTGCCGGCATAACCAATAATACGCCCGCGAAAGAGTATTCATTGTTCGGCAGAGTAATGCTTTATGCGCCACCGGATTGCTGCCCAGAAAGCTTCAAGGGCGGGCCGCCACAAACTTAGGAGCTGTCTCATAGCACAAGAGTAACATCCCAAGATATTCTCCACCGATGAACACCAAAAACCCAAACCAATTTTCCAGCCTATCCCTAGTCAGGTTAATCCCTGTATGAAGCATCAGTCTTATCTAGTCTGCGCAAGAGCCCTTGCCATGCTAATAGGGAAATAGGTAGATTACTTCCTGGTCGTTGGCGCGAAGTAACCTGCTCCTTTACCCTACTCTTCGCAGCTTCAGAGGGAAATCCTATAGGGACCCCGCCAGCTAATGTCATCACCTGCATCGTGCAAGCCTTTTGTAACGAGTGCATGCGAGTGAAAGCACCGGCTACAGTGTCCCCCATGGTCAGAAGCCCATGATTTCGCAGAATCATCAGATTCTTAGTTCCGAGATGTTTGACCAAATTCGCACGTTCCTCAGTCCCTAGAGCTATACCTTCGTACTCATGGTAAGCCAAGTCATGGACCAAGCTCATGGAATCCTGGTTAAGGGGGAGCAGTCCATTCTTCTGGCCAGATACCGCAACTCCCTCATTGGTATGCAAATGAATAATACATTTGGCATCCTCTCGTGCCTCGTGCACTGCGCCATGGATTACATAACCACCGATATTGAAACCAAGACCGGTCTCATCGAGAAGTATGTTTCCATCCAGGTCTACTTTGACCAAACTAGACGCAGTGATTTCATCGAAAAACAATCCGAAAGGGTTAATCAAATAGTGGTGTTCATGACCAGGCACCCGAGCCGAAATATGGGTAAATATAAAATCATTCCAGCCGTAGTAAGCTACCAGCCGATAACAGGCGGCCAAATCTGTTCGGACCTTCCATTCCTCGCTCGAAACCTGCTGACGTATGTTTACGGACTCTGTTTTCTGGACTTCTGCCATTACGGGCTCCTCTGGTGTTAAAAAAGATTAGTCAGTAGCGGATCTGTATGGCAAGGCTTGTTGCACGGCTAGATATGCCCGTTTTGGGAATTTACGGTGCAGAAGTAGAAACGCAAGTGAATGGTCCGCAGTCGCCTAGACACCGACCGCGATGCCATCGAGGATTGGGCAATCTGGGCGGTTGTCGCCGTGACAGTTAGCTAAGAGTTGCCGTAGGGTTTTACGCATACGCTCCAGTTCTTCGATCTTCGTATCGATGTGACCTAAATGTCTTTTTACAACCTTTTTCACGTCAGAGGACTGGCGCCCTCTATCTTCGTATAGGGACAAGAGCTGCCCACATTCGTCCACGGTAAACCCCAAGTTACGGGCATGACGCAAGAATGTCAGTGTATGGATATCCGCTTCCGTATAGAACCTATACCCGTTGCTAGCTCGCTGGGCTGGGCGGATGAGGCCACTTTCCTCGTAGTATCGGATAGTCTTGGCGGTTAGGCCGGATTGGCTAGCCGCATCACCTATATTCATAGTAACTTCCTCAAATATTCAGCCTACAATATAAGATTCCAGCGACTGGAAGATCAAGTGTCTTCACCGATTTCTCACCAGGGGCCCACAACCTAACAAGACCATCTAAACTCCCGACCCTGCCATTATAATTTTCGAACAAGAAGGCTAGATCAAAAATGTCGTAAATGGGAATATTTTAACAAGTATCTAATTCTAATATGTTTTCTGTATCTCTAGGTAAGCTAATACCTTATGTAATGCCATACCGAGATCGCAAACTACGATTGAAATATTGTTGCAAGTTAAGATGTTAGTCCCTATCTAGGTCTGCGTAATAGAGTTTAGGAAATTTTTTGATGTGGTCCGATTACGTCCGCACCCTCAAATCGATCCAAAAGCGCGATCCCGCGGCCCAGTCACTGGTAGAAATAGCACTGCTATATTCGGGCCTTCGGGTGTTGTTTTTTCATCGTATTGCTCACTGGCTTTGGCAGCACAACTGCAAGTTTCTCGCTCGGTTCGTTCAGGAAGTGGGTAGACTGCTCACTCTGATTGAAGTCCATCCAGGCGCCGTTATTGGAAAACGACTCTTTATCGATCATGGCGTCGGTGTTGTAATCGGCGAATCTGCAGAAGTTGGTAATGACGTAACGATCTACCACGGGGCCACCTTGGGTGGCATAGCTCCTGACCAAGGTGAGACCGGAAAACGCCATCCAACGCTCAAAGATGGTTCGGTGATTGGATCAGGCGCTCAAGTGCTGGGACCCGTTACTATTGGCAAGAACGCTCGGGTCGGCGCCAATGCTGTGGTAGTGAAAGATGTGGCAGCGGGCGTAACAGTGGTTGGTATTCCGGCACGGTCAGTCACTGCTCATAGTCATTTGGAAGAAGACGAATTTGCCCCTTACGGTCTTTCGCGCAAGGATCTACCTGACCCGATCGCAAAAATAATCGATGGTATGATGGAGGAAGTTCATAACCTGAGACAAAGAGTTGAGGCTTTGGAATCCGACTGCGATTCTGATGGTTCACAAACGACTGCAACTTTTCGTCAAAAGCATCCAACCGGACCCGAGGGCTAACCCACTTTCACCAAATGGCAACCTCGATCAACTATCCATCCAATCAGGTATCGGCAAGCCTCTAGCTCTCAAGAAGGTTGGGTTGAATAGTCGGCTTTGATAACGCTGACCAGAATCCCCAAGTATCGTCACAATGGTCTTACCAGGACCTAATTCTTTGGCCAGGCGAACTGCCCCAGCAACGTTGATACCTGTCGAACCGCCAAGACACAATCCTTCCTCTTTAAGCAGCTCGAAGATGTAAGGCAGGGCTTCCGTATCCGAAATTCTAAACGCCTGATCCACTTCCGCACCTTTCAAGTTTTCAGTAATACGTCCCTGTCCTATACCTTCGGTGATAGATGAACCCTCAGCTCTAAGCTCACCATGCGCATAATAATTATAAAGCGCGGCTCCCATAGGATCGGCTAGACCTATTACGACATCTTTCTTGCGTTCCTTAAGGGCCATACTTACACCTGCTAGCGTGCCTCCGGTACCAACGGCACAAACAAAGCCATCAACCCGACCATTAGTCTGCTGCCAGATTTCCGGCCCCGTCGTCTCAATATGTGCGTTGCGATTAGCAATATTGTCAAACTGGTTTGCCCAAATAGCACCGTTAGCTTCGGAAGCATTTAATTCTTCAGCCAGGCGTCCAGAGACTTTGACGTAATTGTTAGGGTCCTTGTAGGGCACCGCCGCTACTTCATGTAGGTCGGCACCGCATAATCGCAACATATCTTTCTTTTCTTCGCTTTGTGTTTCGGGAATAACTATGACCGTCCGGTAGCCCTTTGCATTGCCTACCAACGCCAGACCAATGCCGGTATTACCGGCGGTACCCTCTACGACCACGCCGCCGGCATGCAACTTTCCCGTGCGCTCAGCATCCTCAATGATGTAGAGCGCAGCGCGATCCTTGACAGAACCGCCAGGATTCAGAAATTCCGCCTTGCCCAATATCGTGCAGCCGGTTTCTTCCGACACCTTGCGGAGCTTGATCATTGGCGTGTTACCAATAGCTGGAACAAAACCATGACGAATAGTTTCTATAGGCAACATTTGTCTCATCGTTCCTCGTCGATGGTGGCAGTTAATATTGAACTATAGTAAGGCTCCTGCGCGACAAGCATATAGCGCCACGGCGCTCATTTAAGTTTCGGTCTTGTAATACTTTCTTGGGCTGCCACAAGATCACTTTCATTACTGCTAAATCTTGTTCCAACCTTTCATTAAGTTGCAATCGCAGCACACCTAGACTAATCACATGAAAAACCGTAAATCTTCGCTCTTCTGTATACACTTAGATCATCAATAACATTAGGAAAAGATGAAGGGCATATACCGCCGACTATCAATAGAGCTGCAAAAGCAGTCGAGCTGGATGACGACACGTTTAGAAGTCAATCATTGTCAGAGCAAACTTATGCCCTTTCACCGCCTGCCTAGGTTAAACCACCGGATACCTGCTGTACCGGCGTATTGCGCTGCCCGCCATCACAATAACAAACAAGGCCAGCCCAACCATCGGCCCGAGGACACCAGCAGCAAGTATACCGGCACCTCGGGACTCGTGGGAATACTGGGGAATTTCGTCAAATGACAACGCTGTCATTGGCTCACCCCTAAGGATCCGGTCTGTAAAAAATCCACGCCACCGCCCATGAAACTTCATAACTTGCGCGGTGAAATCTTGGAAATGTTCGGACCCTGTACCAGAGATTAAATTCAACGCATTCTGAACCATGATAGCTGGAGACGTGAACTGGATTAGTTCAACCACTCGTTGTCGACTAGCAGCTTGAACATCAAACTCTTGCATCAGCGGTGACGCTACCCGTTCCACGGCTGCATCAGTAGCCAAGACCTGTATAAAGAACGCATCGGCAACAGCACTGTCACCACTTAGTTCGGGGTGGTCGAAGTAATAGGCTTCCCTTGCTTCAGCAGCCCGTTGCTCCGCAAGCTCAGCAGCTTCCCGCATTTCAGTCGTCAATTTTACGCGGGACGGCGCTGGATAAAGTGTCGTGGCAACAATGTTAGCAAAGGCAGGAAGGACAACCACAAATACAAGCCACAGATTAGCAAGCACTACTCCATTGGTTACGGAAGGTTGATTCCACGCATTGACGAAAAGTGCCAGGGCGAACCAAAAAAAAGCATACAGTGCCACTACAGAAAACCAAAGACCAAATCTCATCCACACCGCTGCACTACCCAGTTCTGCTCCAGTGAGAACTAGCGCTACTATCCCCAATACCAACAGGATCAATAATATCAACAAGGCCCGCGCCAGACATTTGGCGACAATAAAACCTTTTAGGGATACTCCGTGGGCTATTACTAGGCCCAGCACCCCCCTTTCCTTTTCCTTGGACATTAGATCGAAGGTCAAAGCAATGATAAAGATCGGAATAAGGAAAACGATAACAAATGCGACGTCAAAACTGCCATACATCACATTCATTGGGTTTTGGATTTCTGTAGCGTTTAAGAAAGTGTGCGAGGGATGAGCGGTCACACGATAATAGGTGGGTTGGACATCACTTTGTCCAACCGCAAGGGCAGCCAGCGGGTCCAGCGGTAAAATAGCATAATGACCGAGAAGGCTTAGCCCCACGGTGCCTGCACTTGTTACAGCAGGCGGATCTCCAACAGGATTCATTTCATGGCGAGCCACAGTGTCTTGGAGCGCTGACTGCGTCGCAAGCTCATCTGTGTTGAGACTCTCAACCACGTCGGCCACTTGATTGTAACGTGCCGTTCCATTGAAAGCCGCAACGATTGTAAGCACCAACAATAACACGAAAATAGCCCACCATGTCGGATTGTGTCTAAGCAGCACCCATTCCTGCGCAAATACGGACTTAGACATCAGCCAACCATAACCTTCAGCTTACGCACGGCCAGGAGGCCGGTTACAATAGAAACACCCAACCACAGGAACATGATCATGAAACTAGGCCCAAGACGGGTTAAGGACGACATCAAAGTTGGATACTCGTACTTAAATGGTTCCACTTGTCCCCAAAGTTCCGATCCAGCCCGATAGTTCGCTTGCCCGGCTTCCGAATTAAATGTGATCGCATTGTTCATCTTCTTTATTAGTGATCGGCGGTAACCTTCGGCCTGCCGAGTAAAGAAAAGGTGGTGGTCTAGGCTGGTTCCTGCCAATTCCATGGATGCCATCTGAACGGCCATACGAGGGGATAGCACACTAAACATCTCATGGATGCCCCTTTGAGCGTCCAAAGTGCTATACAGTTGGCTGTAGTGTTTATCGAAAACCTTCGCACCAAACTCTTCCTGGAGATCAAAAATCATACCTTGGATATTAATGGGTAGCTGCGCGACGGTTGTTGCCCGGTAGAGGGACAATGTACGCTCCGTAAGATCGCGGATCGCTGCATCTGGGCTAACACCATCCAGCCCCATTTCCATATCTCCCGCGATACCCTGCTGGAAAGCAACTGCTGTAGGGGTCGGGTAAACGAGACGCGCTAGGTCCGCAGCCGCTCGCGGAAAAACGAAACTAGATACGGCCCAGAATCCCACCATCGCAACAAGTGCCGCTTTAGCTGTACGCGCAGTGGCAGAAACGGCAAGAGTGAGAAACAAGAAGATCAGTCCATAAATGAGATAGACCGCAATCATAATTGCACCGTGCCCAAGAAAAACTAGCCCTACTGGCGAAACTATAAGTGCCAGCAACCCTACAATCAGAATAGGAATTATGAAAACTGCAACCGCTCCTGCAGCGCCAAGCGCCATCCCAAAGAGTAATTGGTGTGGTGCCACTTGCATGCTTAACACTTGTCGCAGTGTGCCGTTTTCTCTCTCTCCTGCAAAAGCCGGGAAAGCTAAAAGAATGATTAGAAGTGGCAGCAACATTTGCAGTGTAAACGCTGCTGTAAGTTCACCAAAACGAGCGATTGCTGTAGCATCCCGTGCTGGCTCGCCTTCAGCATCGTTCTGATTGTGAGCTTCAAGCCAAACCGAGACACCAGTGTAACTGGTGATACCAGTATCGAAAAAAGACAAAGGCGTTACTGGCTTAAACGCATAGACACCGTAGTGGGCTGCTGCGTGGGGATTTTTTTCTCCCTGCGCACGCCACTGCTCGTTAACCACTTCTTGTGCTGAGTCCCGTTCGACCGAAATATCAACATAGCGCTGTGCAGCCGTTGCCATGGCCACCAAAAGCATAACGGCAAAAATAGCTGCCGACCATTTGATGCGTCCATCACGCATCACTTCCGTAAAGACCTTGCGCGCTACGGTCAGGATCATAGAGGTTTGCAACTCATTTGATTACAACGCTAGTATCAAAATTAACTTTATCAAAATCGTCGACAAAGGCGCCTACCCGCACTGTCCATTCACCTGGAATGATAAGATCTCCTATCATCAGGTGAAACATTCCAGGGCTGACCGCTTCAGCCCTAGCCGAGACACCCTCAAGGCCGGCAGCCGGTAAAGCCCAAGTAGTAAGCACGTCGACCATTTCAACAGGACTGTCGTTTGCGTCTTTAAACATGAACATGATCATATTTTCACCCGTCCGAGCTGGAGTCACCTCAATGTCAAGGACGTAATTACGAGCAGTAGTGGTAGCCTTATAGACATCAGATAAGCTACCAACAATTTTACCGCTGTCCACAATAGCTCGAGGCGGCGACACCAAAGTTAGCGATACCGCTGCGCCAATGATCAACACCATAGCGGCATACTCAAATCTGATAGACTGACGCATTTTTTCGAGAGCCCGCCCCTCGCCCTTCTCTAGGGCTGGAGTCAAGACAGTCTTATTGATTGCAGCCAGTCCCAATAAGACGACAAAAATTATAAATTTGAAAAGAAGTCGCAAACCGTAGTCGGTGCCAAGTACAGCATCAGGAGTCTGTAGCTGTGTCCAAGTTATTATAAAACCCGACAAGAACAATGCACCCACCGACCAAACAGCACGATTTGAGAACTGGGACATAACAGCTCCTGCGCTAGTAATGTCGGATTCTTCTGTGATCTTATACAGCGGATATAGTGCTGCAAGCCAAAAGGCCGCACAGAAAAGATGCACCGCCACTACTGGTGACAGCAACCACACTGGTGGTGCCGTCGCTGCATGACCGGTCACAAGAAAACTAGTTACGGACAAAACAGATCCTACTGCAAATAGGCCCGTCTGGGACTTTTCCACAGCCTGACCAAAGGCGTAGAAAAGCAAAATCAGCCCAGGAATTCCTATCAAAGCACTGGGGCCAAGTGTAGTAGAAAGCCCTTGAGACCATGCAGTTGTAGAAAAAATAGCGCCCGGCCCCCCCATAACCATTTCAGCACCCCCAAAACCTATGGAGAGAACATAGCTCATCGTCCCTATACCCGCGGATGCGCGCCCAACCCTATAAAGCGAAGTACTCACCTCACGGGGAATCTGCATCAACAGTACAAACAGAGCGGATCCAGCAGTCAGCAGCATCGCGGCGTATTGAATGTAGCGGTTAATGGCTACAGGAACCCACCAGCCGCTGGTTCCACCAGAGCCTGCTTCAATTCCCGAAGTATCCACCAAGGGCTCGCCAATCGAAAAAGCAAAGGAGGCACCGACGGGATGGGTATCAGCCGAAACAACCCTATATGTAATGATATAGGTACCGTTCTCTAAAGAATCCCCCAGAGGCAATGTAACGTCATTACCATCCAGATCAATTTCGCCAGGATTTCCAACTTCGGCACCTGTTCTATCTAGTACTTTAAAAAAAATAGGTCCCACATTCTCATTAAAATTAAGGACTATCTTTTGTGGCGCAACATCTACAACTGACTGTGCCGCTGGCAACGATCCCAACAAGACGGCATGTGCAGAGGCTGCCTGCGTAAAACCAAATATTGCGAAAGTAGCTGCCACACAGGCTGCTGCAAACGATAGAAAATAGCGCATATCAAACCTCAGCTATCTCTTCCACACCGATATAAATCTCGCATAATGACTAACATGTATACACGATGGGAGTCGGTCAAAATATATATAAAACAGGAACTGAGAAGGAAATAACGCTGCGCTTTGCATGGGTAAATTCTATTTAGACACAAGAGGCTCGGCATCTTGCCGCCTGCGCACGGGATAGTTTTGGATGCGGTCGCCATACGGACGCGGTACACTTACCGCTAATATGGAGCAACGCTGCCATTGTAGTTATTATGAGTCACCATAACGGTTAGCTAGACATGTCCTAGCATTTTTTTTAGAGATCTCGCTACAGATATAGCTTGGACAAATAATATAATAGTGAGGAATACACCATGACCCGCATTTTCCTGACTGCAATCGCCTTCGCGCTCGTAACAACAACATATACTTTTAATGCCGATGCGCAAACAGCAGAACAAGTAATTTCCGGCAGCGAGATTGCTATCCCCGGTTATGTTACCAAAGCTGTGAACAGCCCGAGCCGCCCTAGCGCAGATAAGGCAAGGGATGCGGGACGAAGGCCCGAAAAGGTGATGGCCTTTTTTGGAGTCAAACCTGGCGACACTGTTGCTGAATTGATCACCTTTAGTGGCTACTATGCATTAGTTCTGTCAGAAATTGTTGGGGAGTCTGGAACTGTTTACGGCCACAACAACGCATGGGTTATGAGTAGAGCCGGTGCGGAATCACCTTTGTTGAAAAAAGTCCGAGAAACCGGCGTGAGAAACGTTGTAGATCTCGTGTCGGAACTTGAGGAACCACGCCTGCCGAAAGGTAAGTTAGATGCCGTGTTTATTATCTTGATATACCACGACACTATGGGCGGCCTAAAGACAGACCGTGCGGCCATGAATAAAGCGGTTTTTGATGCGCTTAAACCTGGGGGCATTTATGGTGTTATTGACCATCACGCTGCCCCTGGAGTGGGAGCAAGCGAAGTCATCACCAAGCACCGCGTCGAACGTCATTTAGTTGTCGAAGAAATCATGACTACCGGCTTCGAATTCACCGCCGAAACAGACCTTTTAGAGCGTTTGGACGATCCAATGGATGTCAGTGTTATGAACCCGTCGGTCCGCGGATCTACTCACCGCTTTGTGTTAAAATTTACAAAGCCATCATAAAGGAATTCAAACAATCCTGATGATTAAGGTGGTAGGCTACAATGTGAATGAGGGGTACAGCGTTGCTTGTTGAATATATTTGTGCTTGCTCTGAATCTATCAGTCTAGTTGTGCTTTAAGACGATCAAATTCCAAAAAGAGGTAAGAATGATGAATAAATCCATGTTCCTTTCAACACTCACAGCCGGCGCGCTAACTTTGGCGGTAACATCTACTGCAAACGCCCACATCGTTATTGAGAACTTCAAGGGCAGAGCCGGATACAATGAGTTTCTGACACTTATGGTGCCCCACGGTTGCGGCCCCGAGGCTACAACCGAATTACGCATGAAAATTCCACTTGGAATCACTCCAGCAGTGCCAGAACAAAAGGACGGTTGGGAAACACAGGCCATCATGCGTAAGTTGGACGAGCCCATTCGCGGTGAAGGCGGTCGTGTGATTTCCGAAGTGGTCGACGAATTCGTTTGGAAGGGGAACCTGCCAAGCAATCAGCTGGGCACGTTCAAGTTTCTTGCTCGCATGCCTACCAAGATTGGATCTGTCATCGCGTTCAAGACCATACAAAAGTGCGGTGACAAAGAAAATCGTTGGGTTGAGGTGATAGAGGAAGGTCAGGAGCCCTGGGAGATGTGGGTCAATCCGGAACCGGCACCATTTGTAGAGATTGTAGAGCCCGCTGGACCGCAACTTGGAGCCACTATGCAGCAGCTTGGGGCCGCGCGTCAGGCCAAGATGCAAGGCGCTGGACGGGAGTAGACTGACCCGCGCCTGTCCAAGAGCAGGGAATAATGAAGGCACTTAACATCAAGAGATGCATGCGCCGGACCGCAGGTTGGACGTTCGTTTACCGCATGAATAAAGGGATTCTAGGGACGGTAATATAAGATCAGTTTGGTCGATTGACGCCGCGTCTGGATCGATTGAGGCCGATTCCCTGTCGTGCCAGTGGATCGTCACCGATAGCGTGATAGACGTGGCCTATGGTGGCGTCGTTATCGAGACAATCTACAACCAGCCCCGCGAGATCGGCGCGTGTCAAAGGTCCCGTCACTCCGGGATCAAGACTTAATTTAGCACTCCCGTTGGCTGGATTATGGGTGAGCTGCCCAGGCCGAACGATCGTGTAATCCAGTCCGCTACCGATAATATGGTCTTCCGCCTTAGCCTTAAGGGCGATGGCGCCCGCGAGAGTTGTGCGCTGTTCCTCAGGAACCATGCTTATACTGTCTCCAGGACCGATAATTGTCACCGCCAACAAGCGTTCTACACCTGCCACCTTGGCTGCGTCGACGATATTGACGGTACCGGTGTAATCCACTGGATTCTTGGCTCTGGGCGAACTACCGATAGTAGATATCACCGCCCGGTATGCGCCCCTATTGAGAACGGCCAATACGTCGTCGAAATTAAGGGCATCACCCACTGCATAGTTCACGCCTAACGGATCAAGGCCTGATAAGTCCGATGTGGGACGAACGAATGCCGTTACCTGCTCAGCGCGAGCCGCTAGGATCTTGGCGATCTCCAGCCCCGTGTTGCGCGTCCCGCCGAATATAAGAACGCCTCCATCTTGGCCCACCACCAGCATCGGCCAAACCATAATTAAGATCGTAAGAAAGAAACTAACGATTGTTTTCACTGCGAAACCCCTTGCTGTGTTTGGCTGCTTACTGTGGATGCAGGATTTACCGGTATTGTTTTAACAAATCATCACACGATCAAATAATGGCCGACCTTCACCCTGTACTACAGGCGCGCTCGGTAGCGTGAAAAATCGTGATAGGAGGGCGGGTCCGCATAACCCGTCCCAAAGTGGGTGGTCCATTCCTTGGGCCACCCATCTATGGAACTTTGTTAACTTAGATGTTATTCAGCGGACGCCCTTTGTTGATTAGTGACTTGGTCGCCGCGAGCTTGCTGCGGTGTCCACTCCCAGGGATACTGTTTCTTGTCCGGAGCACGAATGACCAAGAAAGGTGCCGGTGTTGCTGTAGCCGTCATAAACGCCCAAGCCTTCTCACCCCATTTAGGATCGGTGATATCAAGCGCTACATCGGGCAAATCAACGTATGGGTCTGTTCCCTCTTCGCACACAGTAATGTTCTTGACATGGACTACCTTACCGGGCTCATTTGGAATGGTGAAACGGAACTGGAATGGATACCATCCATCTGCAGGAACTGCCTTTATCGGATCCTTCCAGATTATCTCATCAACCACCTCGGTCAGCTCACGACCGTGAGCCACGATCGGAGTTTCGAGGGTGCGCATCTTATATTCGATAGTCCAATTAGGATCATATGACGCTTTGGCGTCAGTCACACCCGGAGGTGCCTGTAACCGCAATCCAACCACCGGGCTACCGTGACAGCCGTGATTAACACTTAGCGTCATCGGCGTGGAAAAACCCGCTTTCCCTTCCCAAGTATTGAGCACGTTGTGTGCTGAAGCAGCCCAAGACATGGTCATTGCTAAGACCGCACCAGCAGTCAACAATAGCTGTGAACTTTTCATTTCAGATCGTCCTTTTGTAAATTTAGAACCTTATTCTATATAAATAGTACATGAAGAACACAGTTTTAATAGTTTTTTCAGTAACACTCTACGAAACTTTGTACGCAACGGTCCCGTCAGGATGGTCATACCAGCCTGGGTCATCAATTTCATTGGGGTTCTTACGTACTTTTAGCAAAGTGAACATTCCACCCATCTCCATATTTCCGAAGGGGCCGTCCCCGGTCATCATTGGTAGAGTGTTTTTTGGGCCGACCATATGCATGGAATGGTCCTGGTGCTCGGCCATACCGTGCTCACCCATAACCATATAACCTGGTATGAGGGACATCATCCGAGCAGCCACCTGCTTGTGCTTAACACCAATGGGATTGGGAATTTCGTGACCCATAGCGTTCATGGTGTGGTGAGACATGTGGCAATGAAAAGCCCAATCGCCGGGGTTGGCGACAAATTCAATATCTCGGATCTGTCCTACCGCTACCGTCTCAGTTGTCTCTGGACGCCATATGCTCTTAGGCCAACGACCTCCGTCGGAACCAGTTACCCAGTAAGTATGGCCATGCAGGTGAATAGGATGGTTCCACATGGATAGATTACCGATCCTAATACGCACACGCTCCCCCTCAGCTGCCACCATATTCTCGATTGCGGGAAACACTTTGCTGTTGAAACTCCAAAGATCAAATTCCGTCATCACATTAGGATCGGGCCGAGATGTGCCGGGATGGACGGCCCAATTATGAAGTAGGAAAGCATAATCCTGATCTACAGGTTCCGGCTCCCCACCCTTGGGATGAATGATTAGTAGTCCCATCATACCCATTGCCATTTGAACCATTTCGTCGGCGTGTGGATGGTACATGTATGTGCCGTTCTGCCCGAGTTTGAATTCATAGGCGAACGTTTCACCTGGCTTGATGTGAGGTTGAGTAAGCCCCCCGACCCCATCCATACCATTTGGAAGAATTAACCCATGCCAATGAATAGTAGTGTGTTCTTTCAGTTTGTTGGTTACTAGTATACGCACCATATCGCCTTCAACTGCCTCGATGGTCGGACCGGGCGTGCGGCCGTTATAGCCCCAACAAGTTGCGGTCATACCCGGTGCAAATTCGTGTTCCACTTGTTCTGCAGTAAGGTGAAATTCCTTTACACCGTCCTTCATCATATAGGGCAACGTTACGCCGTTAAGCGTTTTGACCGGTGTGTACGGAAGAGATGACTCTCGCTCCGCAGAAATTGATTGCGCTCTTGCCTCTTTTGCTGTTCCGAGAAAAGCGGCTGCGGTGCCGACAAACGAAGCAGCCAACATGTTTCGACGTGTCTTATTCATAATGTTTCTCCTTGGAGTACCGAACGTGGCAAGCCCCCCCCTACGGCAGTTTCTAGGTCAGACCGCGCGGTCCAGTAGTCCGTTAGAGTTTCGATATACTCGAGATATGCTTCCGTAGCCTCCTGTTTAGCCGCCAATACTTCAAACGCCCCTCCCAACATATAATTGTATTGTTCTAAGTTGCGCTGAATTATCTGGCTTTTGAGGGGTAGGATGGTGGTTCGGTAACGCTCAGCCAGACGCTTAGCAAGTCGCATTCGGGCCAGGGCTTGACGTACCTGGCTACGCACCGTTACTTCAAGTGTGCCTAGGTTGTGGCGTGCACGTCGGAACTCGGCTAACGCCCGCGCCGTCGCCGTTTGGCCCTGATCGAAAAATGGAATAGGAATCTCAAGCCCCGGCCCGATAGCCCACTGGCCCTCTGATTCCCGTTCAGCAGATATGGAAACCTCAGTTTCACTAATAAGCCGCCAGTCCTCAGCTAGGCCAAGTGCCATGGCCGCCGCGTCAACTTCTGCTCGCACAGCAGCCACGTCCAAGCGGCTCTTCAGTGCATATGATTCGTAGTCACTATACATAAGGTCCGTTTCCGGCTCCTGGGGCAGTTGCGTAGGAATTCTTGCTGAAACTACATCTGGTAATCCCAGTAAAACGGCCAAATGTTCACGGTGCTCCATGACTGACAATTCCGCGCGGCTCAAGTCCATATCAGCACTCTCCGCAGCGGCCTGTTCGCGAACTAAGGTAAGATCAGAAATGTTCCCGGCATCGTAGAAAGCCTGAGCTAAGTCGAGAGACACCCTTGCCGCTTTAGCGGTTTCCGATATAACAGCCTCCGCATTCAACGCGCCTTGGTATACATAATAAGCCACCCGCACTTCACCGGCTAAAGCGATAACTTCGGCGGCAACATCTTGTTGAACGGCGGAAAATTCGGCTTCAGCCAGGCGACGACGTGCCGGTCGCATCAAAATGTCAAGAAAACTCTGCACTAGTCCAAACTCCAGTTGGGCTTTACCAGCTGGGTTTGTCATTGGTCTCACCATGATCTCAAAAACTGGGTTTTGAAGTATACCGGCCTCGACCAGGTCAGCCTGAGCTAGGCCTAGATCCTCGTATTTAGCCTGCAGTGCCAAGTTATTCAGTAGTGCAATTTGTACTGAAGCCTCAACTGACAGTGGCGTCGCTAATAAGCTCTGTATTCGGGTTTGGACCGCACTGTCCTCCCCCCCGCCACGGCGCCATTTGATATTCTGGGAGACTTTGTCCTCAATCGCAGCCTCGACACCACTAAAGGCCGTTCTTGTTTCTACCGTTGCGCAGCCAGTTAAGACCGTGAAACAAACGCAGATCACCACCCTCATTGGTAACGTTCTAATTATCAATTCCACCACTACACCTCCTCTATTGCCTTTCATCCTAGCCCCACCGCCTCTACAGGAAAACTCCTGTCAGCAGTTCAGCAGATGGACTTATGCATCAAAGATGGAATCTCAACGTGAGCAGGTAAATTGGAAGTTTTCTTAAGTCGGCTTCCCGATCGAACAATTTCGGAAAAATGTGCCGGGCTAAAGACCAGACAGGGTGATTAGATTTCTGAGCACCCGCATCTATATCATCGGCATTTTTTTCAAACCTAGCCTGCGCAAGCTGGAAACTGGCGGCATCGCAAATAGCTGAGCAAGCATCAAGCACGACATCGGACCACCTCGCAAACGCAATCGAGCGCTCCTCTGCAACCTCAACATGTGCACAGTGCTCTTTAACGCCTCCATCAGCTATGGCAACCATACTATGACCGGAAGCGAATGCCGACACCGCGTTAGACAAAGTCAGGATAATAACAGCGGCAATACTTGCTGCTGGTCGCACTTTCTTAAGGATCATTTTATCCTCTTGCCTTACTTCTCTGTTAAGGTATCAATAAATGTTGTCTTCAACACTCTTTTTTGTAATTAAGCGACTGACTCGGGCGAAAATTACTTTCAGTCATCTATAAAGCTTGAACTGGGCGGGGAAAACTAATCATGGGTATTTTAGTCATTGGCGGCACAGGAAGGGTTGGAACCCCAGCCGTCCAATTGTTAATCGACAACGGTGCTGACGTAAAGGTGTTAACCCGGTCAGAAGAGAAGGCTGCTAGCTTACGTCCTGCTAAGGGTGTTGTCGGTGACCTTGAAAATGCGGATAGCCTTGACGGAACCTTCGATGGTGTGGAGGCTCTATTCCTGATCACCTCAAATGGCGAAACAGAGGTCGATCGTGGCCTCAACGCTGTCAATGCAGCCGTCTCAGCTGGGGTAAGCAAGATTGTCTTCCTGTCAGTGGTAATCCCAGAAAACATTCAGGTCCCACATTACGAAAGCAAGAAACCAATTGAAAAAGCGATTCGGGAGTCTGGCGCAATTTATACATTCTTAAGACCCAATTTCTTCTTTCAGAACGACCTACTGCTGGGCCAAGTAATCATGAATTACGGCATTTACACCATGCCTGTGGGCAATTTAGGCCAGAACCGTATTGATGCCCGGGATATTGCAGACGCTGCCGTGCGCTCCCTCACAACAACTGATCTGGATGGTGCTGACCTACACCTCCACGGGCCCGAGACTTTAACGGCAGATGGAATAGCTAGTATTTATTCAGAACATCTTGGTAAGGAGGTAAAATACGCTGGTGATGACCTCGATGCCTGGGCTAAAGCATCCGAAAGTTTTATGCCGCCATGGTTGATCAACGCGCTTCGGCTAGGCTTTAAGAACATGCAAACAAATGGGGCAATTGGCAGCGACGCCGCGGTTGCTGCTTCGCAGGATGCGGTCGGACATAGTCTGCGTCGTTTCGACGATTTTGTCTCTGAAGCGGTGGCAGCTTGGCAAAACGGCTAAACTATCTTTCAAGAACCTGATCGGTCTATAAAATCTTTAATGAGCTTAGCTGCATTCTCAGGTTGCTCAATGACTAGATAATGACCACATTGTTCAAGCACTGAAGTTTCACAGTTAGGCAGCATTTTTTGTATTTGGGACATCCCAACACCGCTGCCTGCCGGATTAAAGGGTGTCATGTTATCTTCGTCTCCTGCGATCAAAAATACCGGCGCAGTAACTTTCAAAACCAGCGAACTTAGATCAGTCTTCTCGATTATTTCAGTTCCTGCGATGAATGCCTCAGGGGTGTTACGACTAAATGCTTCACGCATAGACGCAAGCTGGGCATCTGAGTACGCGCGGTCATAGAATCCCCTTGCAAAACCAGCTACAGATGTGAGGTCGGCGACAGCCTCCATACTACTTTCTAGAGCAGCACGCTTCCAAGTAGACCTCATCATCCGGGCTGCTTGGTCATACCGCGCCATGAAACAGCTCAGAACTAAACAATCAACCACCTCAGAATGATTAGCAGCTAGCGTCAGTCCGATCATGGCGCCAAATGAAGTACCGTGGACGTGCACCTTCCGATATCCTGCCGCACGGATAAATTCGGACACTTGCTCCGCCAAACCATTCATCCCGCCCGGTCTAGGATCACCGCAGCTCTCACCATAACCTGGAAGATCGAAGTCAATAACTTCAAAATGATCGGTCATTAAAGGGGTAAGCTTCTCGAAATTCCGGTGCCCAAAAGCAGAGCCGTGAATGTGCAACAAAGGCGCGCCTGATCCAAGCTTACGATACCAAATTGTCTCGCCTACAGAAAGTTTGACTGTTGCCATCCTCATCCTATCCTAAACCGCAGCGGAGCCTGATTCAGCTCAAGTTATGGACTTTGCAATGTGCGTCAAAAATTTATCTTGAACTATCATCTGGCCCTTCTAGTGCGTCCAAAAGCGATCGTATGAATGCTGAACGTTCAGCCTCTAGAAGCTTGGACGTTTTTGCGTCGAGGGCAAAGGTATTCACCTCTTCATTCGCTGGAATGCCATGCCTTTCTAGAACGGACTCAAGAATCTTCTGACGATCCCGCAACACCCAGACTTCCTGGGCAAGACTGAGCAAGGCCTGACCAAGACGGTCAACGTCTTCGGGCTCTAGCGTGCGACGCTTCAAGGTTTCTGTGCAATCGTTATGTAGGGGTACTTGCCTTCACCAAGACCGTACGATCTCGCATTAGAGAAACCGGCCCCCTTTGCTACTTTTATTAAATCCAGACTTGCCGCCTCCCGCCAGTAGGGTTCTCCTCCACATCGTGCATTGTAGTCAGCACGCCATTCAGCAATCTTGTCTAATTCACGATAGGGCACCACATCTGTGATCAGCAGGTCACCCCCAGGCTCTAGTAGCCTAAATGCTTCCTTAAAGACTGCATGAATAATGTCGGCTGGAAGCTCATGAAACATGACATACGATGTAACAAGATCAAAAGAATCAGGCTCAAGGGACGTATTTTCGGCCGGGCGTCGATAAAGATGCCACTTGAACCCGCGTTCGTTGGCAATACGCTGACACTGCTCCAATTGGCGCAGACTGAGATCAACCCCGTGAATCTCGGCTTCTGGAAACACTTCAGCGAGACACTTAGTGTAATGGCCAACATGGCACCCCATATCGAGAATACGTCTATAATGCCTGTCTGGTAGTTCATTTAAAACTTGGCGGCGTTGTTCATAAATACCGCCTGGATAAACCTTCGCAACAATGCATGCATGCACTAGTTCACCGTGAACGTAGCCCATATATGGATGACCTTCCCAACCACCTTCGGTACGGTGAAACGAAACCCCGTCATAATATGCGGGAAGCTTTAGAGCTTCATTGCGTTCCAACGTACATGGACCCGAACTCAGGGCCGCATCCAACTGGGGTATAAGTTCCCTGCTTATTTCTTCAAAAGCTTGCAACCCAATCTTACCATGGTTCACGGCATGCCACTCGCCAACCATCTCGGATAGCCTGAACAGTGCTGTATGCGAAAGGACGCTTTCGATCTGAGCGCTGCGTGCGTCAAGGTCTTCCGCCAAAGACTCTTCGTTCAAACCTTGGCTGGCGAGTAATCTGTCTATTTGCAAGGTGTAGCGGCGGCCTGCCTCGATACGCAGGTCAGCGTTGAAGTCTACCGATGCCCGGCCGTGCTGGCGCAAGCTAAGTTCCATAAATGTGCCCCATAGTTATCCTATGTTTGCCGTCGATTACAGACACCGTCAAGTTTCAATAAAGACACAAACCCACGGAACACCCGATTAGGGGACCCTGCGCAACATCAGCCACCATTTTTTTGTGGGAGCAATATTCTTATTCCACTAAACACTCAGGGACCTAATACTCTTGGATCAGCCGGCCAGTAGCAAACTTGTTATACGAGCAGCGTTAGATTTTTCGCTCGCATAAGATAGAGAGCCTATTACAGTGTTGCAGATTGTTGCTTGGACTGAAGCTGATCAAAATGGGACCACACCCCGTCGATCCCATGCCAACTCCCGCTAGTAGCCGCTTTAGAGTATTCCGTCGCCCTGGTCTCGAAGAAATTGGCGTGCTCGACGCCGTTGAGTATCTGTGCCAACCACGGCAAAGGATGATCCTTAGCACCGTAAACTGGCTCTAGGCCTAGCTGTCCTAGCCGCCAATCAGCTACATAGCGGATGTAAGCCTTGATATCATCTGGGGTCATACCGTCAACTGCGCCCATTTCAAAAGCAAGGTCAATGAACTTGTCTTCAAGATCTACCACCGTCTTGGCACAATCGGTGATATCAGCCTTAACGCTACTAGTTAAACAGTCCGTTTCTTTACTAAATACATGAAACAACTTGATTATGCCTTCACAATGGAGACTTTCATCTCGCACCGACCAGGAAACAATCTGGCCCATGCCTTTCAGTTTGTTTTGGCGAGGGAAGTTGAGCAGCATACCAAAACTAGCAAACAACTGAAGGCCTTCCGTAAAGCCCCCGAACATAGCCAGCGTGCGAGCTATATCGGCAGGGGAATTGACTCCGAATTGCTGCATGTAGTCATGCTTATCAGCCATTTCCTTGTAATCAAGAAACGCTGCAAATTCAGTCTCCGGCATACCGATAGTTTCCAGTAAAAGTGCATAGGCGGCGATATGGATAGTCTCTATGTTCGCAAACGCTGCCAGCATCATCTTTATCTCGGTCGGCTTAAAAACCCGCGAGTACCGCTCCATATAATTGTTGTTTACTTCCACGTCTGATTGGGTGAAGAAACGAAAAATATGGGTCAGCAGATTGCGCTCCCCATCCGAGAGCTTATTCGCCCAGTCCTTACAGTCCTCACCCAATGGCACCTCTTCAGGCATCCAATGGATTTGTTGCTGACGCTTCCAATAGTCGTGAGCCCAGGGATATCGAAATGGCTTGTAACTGTTGCTCGGGGTCATAAGGCCCGGTAAGTTTTGCGAAGATATCTGATTCATTACCCGCTCTTCTAATTAGATCATTAAATCATACTGTGTGCATCCAGCGTTTTACTGGCAGGCTAGACATTCTTCATAGTCTGTCCTATCCGAAACCCTGAGCTCCTTTTCCGGCCATGCCCGGGTGTTATCACCCTCAACGCCAGCAAAAGATGCCCGTTGCACGGACTTAGACCTACAATAGTACAAGCTTTTTACCCCCGAATCCCAGGCTTTCCAATGGAGCATCATAAGGTCCCACTTATCAATGTCGGAGGGCAAAAACATATTAATTGACTGCCCTTGGCATATGAAAGGTGCTCTATCAGCCGCGAACTCTACCACCCAACGTTGATCAATCTCGAATGCGGTCCGATACACGGCTTTTTCGTCGTCCGTTAGGCCGTGCAAATGCTGTATCGAACCTTCGTGCTCCAGAATGGAATTCCAGGTACCAGGATTGTTAAGTCCCTTTTCATCGAGAAGTTGACGTAGATGCGGATTCTTCACGGTAAACGAGCCTGATAGCGTCTTGTGGGTGTAGATGTTAGCCGGTACTGGCTCGATGCATGGGCTGGTACCCCCACAAATGATTGAGATAGACGCGGTCGGAGCAATAGCCATCTTATGGCTAAAGCGCGCCATAAGGCCCGATTCTTCGGCATCGGGACACGGCCCCCGTTCGCGAGCTAGTGTGACTGATGCTGCGTCAGCTTCTTGCCTGATATGTTTAAATAAACGGACATTCCAGGACTTCGCCATGGCACTTTCAAATGGAACATCCTGCGATTGCAGGAATGAGTGAAACCCCATTAGACCTAGTCCTACAGAACGTTCCCGGTAGGCTGAATACTTGGCCTGCTCCATACTATCCGGAGCCCGCGCAATGAAATCATCGAGGATATTATCAAGGAAACGCATTATATCTTCGATAAACATTTCATCCTTAGACCATTCAAACCACTTCTCTGCGTTCACTGAAGACAAACAACAAACGGCAGTGCGCTCTTCGCCTTTGTGGTCCGGTCCGGTATGCAGCATAATTTCGCTACACAAGTTGGACGTAGTGACCTTCATACCTAAATCCCGCTGATGCTTAGCCATACTCCGGTTCACGGTGTCCGCAAAAATCAGATATGGCTCGCCGGTTTGGAGACGAGTTTCTAGGATCTTCTGCCACAATTCGCGGGCGTTAACTTCGCGAAGGACCTCATTGGTTTTTGGGCTGCGCAAGGCGAAAGGCTTGTCACTACCTACAGCGTCCATAAACTCATCGGTAATGTTGAGACCGTGATGCAAATTCAGGCTCTTACGATTAAAGTCTCCGGACGGCTTCCTAATTTCTAGGAATTCTTCAATCTCGGGATGATGTACATCCAAGTAAACGGCAGCTGATCCACGACGCAGAGAGCCCTGTGAAATAGCGAGCGTAAGTGAGTCCATCACCCTCACGAAAGGGATGATGCCTGACGTGTGGCCGCAATTTCGCACCTTTTCACCAATGGAACGCACTTTTCCCCAATAGGTGCCGATCCCACCACCATTGGACGCCAACCAAACGTTTTCCATCCATGTATCTACGATGCCATCAAGATCGTCTTTGACGGAATTAAGAAAACAGGAAATTGGCAGGCCGCGATCCGACCCACCGTTGCTCAGAACTGGTGTGGCAGGCATGAACCAAAGTTTGGATATATAACCGTATAGGCGCTGGGCGTGATCAATATCGTCACTATAGGCCTTGGCCACCCGGGCAAACATGTCCTGATAAGATTCACCCGGCAAAAGATAGCGGTCTTCCAGTGTAGCTTTGCCAAAATCGGTAAGAAATTCGTCTCTAGACCGATCAATCTCAATAGACGGCACTACCTCTAAGGTGGCTTGCTCACTGTTGACCTCGGTTCTTGCTTGCCGTGTTACAACTTCCTTCGAACTAACTTCCAACGCTTCTGCCATTTTTCCCTCGAACTCCCCAAAAAAACGAGGCCTCTCCATGACTTCGTCCACCACACCTTATTTTGGAGATTATTGGGCGAAGGCAATCCAAAAAAGATCCCTTTTTCCTTTATAACCAAGGACTTAGGGACTTTATGACGACAATTTCCTTAGTGCCGCCAGAACCGTCTGTCTTACTGTTGCTGAGCGGTCTCGCCCTATAACAGCTCCCTTATTTCCCCTACAATCACATATATTGCGGTATGGGGCGGCCGAAGCCACTACATGTATGGTGTCTGTTGTCCGGTGTTTCGTCAACAACATTTTGGGGTACAAATACGAAAACATACGAAATATAGTGCCTAGTGAACGAAAATGCGGGAAAAATTGCCATCTAAAGCGACTTACGCTGCATTGCAATACTCAAATTGGACATGTTGACCGCAACGCAGCAAGAAGTAGATGCAAGATATTACAAGGATGGAAAATGACTACAGCTAAGAGAGATCTAATCGCATTCTTGACCGAAGCGGTGCACGCGCTGGATGCGAAGGGGCATCAAGCTAGCTCCTCGGAAGCCAGATTGCCGTTTACCGAAGCTGAAGAACTAATGAACCTAAGAACACGGCTAATTAAGCGTTTCTGGAAAGAGACCTCCGGAGCCGCAATAAGCAACAGCCTAGGCCAGCAAACAGCAGCTTAACGGGATTTTTCCTTTTATGACTAATCTTCTCTGCGTCTAGGTTATTCTTTCAGCTGCACGCTTCCTAAGAAGACGCGAATAGGCCTGTTTATTGTTGTTCGCATTAACCAATGCTAAGCGGAGGCACTGGACCGCGTGTAGAAGTGCTCCCACCACAGCCTCAAGCGTGGATGATTCTCAGAGTATTCTATTTCAAAAGCTTCCATGAACCTTACGGCCGCACATAAGGTGCAATCAGCAATAGTTGGCTCTGTGCCACAGACGAATGGCCCCTGACCAATAAAACCTTCCATGATAGAAAGCATTGCCACTAGTTCAGAACGCTGCTGGTGAGCAAGCGCGGCAACTTGGTTGCGGTCTGAAAAAATAGGCGAGCTATGGACAACAATAGTTGATGCCGTCTTCAGGACATTAAGGTCGATAAATCGCTCCAGAGCTCTGACTTGGGCCCTTTTTTCGGGGGTGCTTCCAATTAGTGATGGGTCTGGAAAAACCTCTTCTAGATATTCTATGATAGCGGTAGATTCGGGCAAATAAGTGCCATTATTCAGCTCCAGTACGGGTACCTTGCCAAGCGGATTAATGGCGCGGTAGCTCTCTTTCCGTTGGTCGCCTCTAGCTAGATCAATCGTATGCAGCGGAATATCTAAGCCTTTCTCCACTATGTAAATTCTGACTTTTGTCGGATTTGGTGCCGCGGCATTAGGATAGTCATACAGTTCCATTACTTATCTCACTGATCTACTATATTCATCTTTAGACACCATAAGAGACCAGGGGGCAGCGTGCTAGGGGCAGAGCACGCTGCCGCTTTGACATATTGCTGTGGGAGAGCATATGATTCGCTGGATACAGATTATAGTAGCCGCTGCACTTGTATTTGTTCCTGTTGTTAGCCCCCATGCAGAACCAACTGTACTTGTGGCGGCTTCCTCTGCAGCACCGGGCACCACGATCAGAGATCACTTTGTTACGTTTGAAGAAACTATCAATAGAACTTTCGATGGAGACCTAGACGTCACCCTATTGGTGGATGGTGAGACTGGTTCAGAGGAAACATCTCTCGCCAGTTTGCGGAGAGGACGGGTGCATTTCAGCGTTATGTCCGTAGCAGCAGCATCTACCGTGGTAGCTGAACTTGCTTTGTTAATGAGTCCATACCTGTTCAATAGCGATGAGGAAGCAGATTATGTGCTCGACAATTTCTTAATCGAACCTTTCACAGAGTTATTTGCAAAGAAAGGGGTCGTTTTAGTCCGCTGGGTAGACTCCGGCTGGGCGGTGATATATGGGCAAAAACCTATTTTATGGCCCCGGGATGCTGCCGGCTATCGCATGCGAGCAGCCTCAGCCCTTACGGCTCAGAAATTTCTCAAAGCTGTTGATGCTGACGTAATCCCGCTGCCCTTTTCTGATGTTATCCCCGCCCTACAGACGGGACTAATCAACGGTGGTGCCACAAGCCCCTTTATGTACCTTGTGGGAGGAGTACATGAACATGCGAAAGAACTGACCTTGACTCGGCATGCTCTAAACCCAGGCACCGTAATTGCCAATAAACCATGGTTTGATGCTCTATCGAAGAAAAATCAGCACGCGGTAGTACAGGCCTATGCACCGTCTGTAATACTTAGGGCCAAAACACGAGCACAGACCTGCGAAGCTTACAACATTTTGCGCAATTTAGGCGTAAACATCCACGAACCTAGTTACAACCAAAGACAAGCCTGGAAGACCTCCGCAGGGCGCACACATAGAGACGTAGTGAGCAAGATTGGAGGACGAGCTGCTGAGATCTACGATACCATCATCGCTGGTAAAACAGCCTTCGCTGCAACAGGAGTCATCGCCGTTCCGCCCTGCGGCTAAATACTACTACTGTCATCAAAGACATCGATATCACTGTTAAGATCGAAGATATCAACATAGCCACCCCAGCACCAGCGGGACCCATACGCGGTGTAAGGACTATCAATACCGGAAGATAAACCGCAAGAATCACTATGGTGTTGACGGTGAGGGGAATTGATGGTCTGCCCATTGCATACATCGCTGGGTCAAGTCCGAAAGCTGCAATCGTCAAAGTGGCCGCCGCAACCAAAAGAACCAAGACCCAATATGCTGAAACAAATTCCGGACCGAAAGCAAGGCTAAGGAAAGTTTTACCTAGTACAATTATCACGATCAGCACGACAAGTCCCAAACTGCCCGCCACGATGGTTGAACGTATGATCAGTCGGGCAAAATCCTGCCAACTATCGCGCCCACCAAGGCGAGCAAACTCAGGGTAGATAGACTGGGTTAAGAGTTCTGCTGGTTTAGTCAGTGCTGTAGCCATTTCCCTCGCGACCTTGAACAAGCCAGCGGCAGTGGGCGTTGCAACTATACCTATCAAGAAAGTACTCATGTGGCTTGGAACAATGAGCAAAGACGAGTGTAAATTGGAGACTATAGAAAACTTAACAATACCACGATGAGGGCTTGTCAAATTACTCAGTGAGAAAGTTAAGGAGTAAAGCCAGCCCTGACGCAATGCCTCCAGCCAACCCATAACTAGCAAGGTTAGCCCACCCACCATTCCAGCAACAAACCACGCTAACAAATACGCCCAAAATGGCGCATCAAGAAAATATGCAATAACGACGCCAATAACCCGGACCATAGATGGAACAACTGCCTGAATAGCCAAAAGATCGAAACGGTCATTGAGCCGCAATATACCCGTCGGCGTTGCAACAATAGTAAACAAAATTAGGAACGAATATGGTCTAGCGTAGGCAACCACTTCTTCAGACCAGCCCACATAAGATGCTATTAGAGGAGCGCACATATAGGCTATAATTGCTCCAACCGCGACACCGGCTACATCTAGAAGACTGGTAAATTTAATTAGTTTCTGAAGTGATAGGACGTCTTTTTGTTCAAGGCAGATAGCTCCATATCGGATGACTGCCTGCCAGGATTGAAACGTTGTAATACCTGTAATAACTTGAATATAGGTCTGCACCAAAATAAGAATGCCGAATTGCTTAACCCCAAGGCCATGAGCGGCAAGACCAAAATAAATGAGCCCGAGCAACCCATTGGCCAGCTTGCCACTCATAAGAAAGCCGGCGTTCTTGAACACCCGGCGGAATATGACGTCGCCGAACCAGTGTTTCACGATATACAACCCTTTGATGAGTGCGCTCATTGTCTTCACGAATTTTTTTTGTGCGATAGACTTATTGCCGTATATATCCAACAAGGCAAAGAGTTAATATTTTCAGTAGATTGGATCTCGCATGAACGCCACTGAAGGTATCACAGCTTCACAAGCATATGCCTCTTGGGCTGCAGAAGCACCAGTATCCTGTGACAAAGCTGCTATGGCAGCAGCAAAAAGTGCGTTTATTGACGTCATTGCCTGCATGATACCGGGAGCGCGTGACATATCAGCCCGCACCTTGCGCAAAGCTAGCAGCGGTTGGGGGGAGGGTCCTTGTACCGTCGTAGGCGAAACAAAAATGCAGTCCGCCCCCCTAGCAGCGCTAGCTAACGGTACCGCCGCCCACGCATTGGATTTTGACGACAACTTCGACCCAGCTAAAGCCCATGCAACGGCAGTACTCGCACCAGCGCTCCTAGCGCTGGGGGAAGATAGGAAAAGCACCGGTAAAGATATACTTACTGCCTATATAATTGGTCTACAGATATTGGCTCGTATCGGACAGGGCCTTAATCCATACCATCGGAACCGAGGATGGCACGCAACAGCCACCATTGGTGTGTTGGGCGCCGCGGTGGCATGTGGCCGGCTGCTGCAATTAGATGCATCTCAGATGTGTCATGCCCTCAACATTGCTACCAGCTACGCGGGCGGTTTCATGTCCCAATTTGGATCCATGACCAAGCCCTTACATGCCGGTAAAGCTGCGGAAGCCGGTGTCATGTCTGCAACATTTGCCGAGGTAGGAATAACGGCGGCCCCAGAGACCCTTGATGGGCCCTACGGCATGGCCCAACTCACGGTGGGGCCTGACCTAGAGGACCTGAGAAAACACGCAGACCACAAAAGGGAACACGGACAGACCATGCATTTTGAAACGGGGTCGATCGGTGATCCCCTAGCTATTCTGGAATACGGCCTTAAGGTGAAACGTTTTCCAACGTGCGCCAGTGCTCATCGCGCGCTGGATGCCATTATTGCTCTAAAAGAGGATCATAATTTCCAAGCTAGTGCGGTGGATCGTATTGATATTCACGCACCTTTGTCGCATTTCAACAATCTCATGTATACCAATCCACAAAATGCCATGGAAGCTAAGTTTTGTATGGAGTACTGCGCAGCAGTCGCAGTCGAGAATGGAGCCATTACAATTAAGGACTTCGAAGGCGATGCTTTATCTAAGTCAAGCTTTCGGAATCTGATGTCGTTGGTCCATCGTCATCCAGCTGATAAACTGGAATCGGACTTTCCAACGAAAGTAATAATAACGTTACAAAATGGAACCTCCTATGAAAGCACAGTCGCAGCTCCACTTGGTCGCGCGGACAATCCGCTTACCACGGCACAACTTTTGGACAAACTAATGCAGTGCTGTTCCGACATTTTGTCATCCGATAGCACCCGCATATTGACTGATGCCCTTGAAAAGTTGGACACCGATACGCCCATAAACGATTTGATGTCATTGCTACGTTCAAGAGAACCATCGTAACCAGTGAAAACCCTATAGTCTCTTATGACCAATAAACCCTTCACAGCCCTTGTACTAGCAGCCAGTCGCCGTGGCTCGGAAGATAGCGTGGCTCAGATCCAGAATCTTAGTCACAAATGCCTAGTGGCGTTAAATGGGAAACCTATGGTGCAGAGAGTAATTAATGCCTTAGACGCCGCATCACAGGTTGATCGCATTATAGTTTCCATAGAAGACCCGGCTATTCTTAGAAGCTTACCAACCACCGCTGAGATGATGGAAAACGGCACGATATCTACCGTGCCAAGCAAAGAAAACCTTGCCGACAGCGTATTCTCAGCGGTCCGAGCCATTTCAGACCCGTTTCCGTTAATCATCACTACTGCTGACAACGCTTTGCACACGTCGGGGCTTCTGGAACACTTCTGTAGTGAGGTTCAGATGGGGGGGGCGGACGTATACGTGGCAATGACTCGCTCTAAGCTCATATTGGACAAATATCCGGAAGGGGCAAGGGCGTTCCACGACCTAAAAGACGACAGTTACTCCAGCTGCAATCTTTACGCACTAGCCAATGAGAATGGCGTGAAGGCCGCATCTGCTTTTGCAACCGGGGGACAATTTGGAAAACGTCCGGCACGAATCATTGCGGCCTTCGGCCTGCTATCATTTCTGCTTTACAAATTCAGCCTTATTAACCTGGACGGCGTTATGGAACGTATTTCAAAAGCCCTTAACTGCAAGGTCAGCGCGGTAATGATACCGTGGGCGGAAGGCCCGATTGACGTTGACAATCCTAAAGACTTTGCTCTGGTCGAAAAAATATTGCAAAACAACGAGACCTGAGTCAGCTTTAGAAGCTTTTTAAATCAATACCTTAGGTCACGCATTAACATCAATCACTACCCTGCCACGGATTTTTCCCTTTAATATTTCGTCCGCCAACTCTGGAACCCTCGAAAGAGGTTCCTTGGTAGTCATAGCAGCGAGCCTATTCAGGTCCAAGTCTTTAGCAAGTCGCGCCCAAGCCTCCTCACGTCGAGCCGCGGGGCAGGTCACAGAATTTACCCCTAACAATTTAACTCCACGAAGGATAAACGGCATTACCGTTGTTGGTAGGTCTGCACCACCAGCTAATCCGCATGCTGCAATCGCCCCCTCCTCTCGAGTTTGAGCTAGCACCGTCCCTAACGTTTTCGATCCGACCGCATCTATAGCGGCCGCCCAACGCTGCTTGTCCAGTGGTCTTGGGTCTTGGTCAAGGTCAGAGCGATCAACAAAGTCCTTGGCACCCAAACTTTCTAGGTAATCATGAGCGGCCGGCCGGCCAGTGGAAGCAACAACGTCGTAGCCCAGCTCGCTTAATAGGGCTATGGCAACAGACCCAACACCGCCACTAGCACCAGTGACTATAACCTCGCCTCGGTCCGGCGTTATACCAGCATCCTCAAGTGCGAGAACGCACAGCATTGCCGTGTATCCAGCCGTTCCAATGGCCATTGTCTGTTCAAGGGTAAATATCTCTGGCACACGAGTCAAAAACTCAGCATTAACCCTTTGTTTCTGGCTGTAGCCACCCCAGTGCGTCTCTGACAAACCCCAACCGTTTACTAGAACGGAATCACCAGCCTTGAATGATGGATTCGCCGACTCAATAACCTTACCCGCCAAGTCAATACCGCACACCATTGGAAACTTGCGGACGATTTTTCCCTTACCAGAAACAGCCATACCGTCTTTGTAATTGAGGGTTGAATAGGCGACGTCCAACAAAACAGGTTCATTGGGAAGATCTTCTATCCTCAGCTCGCGCAATTCAGAAAAATACTTACCATCAGCGTTGTCAACAACGAGTGCCTTGAAAGTGTCCGACATTGGTATCCCTTTCTAACTCTCTAATAGAAATCCGCGTGCACGCTTAGTGACAGCCACGCGAATATGGCCGGACGGTTATGGATGGTCAATGACAAGATATCGGCTTAAGTGAATATCCCGAGGATTTTCTTCCCACCCGTTTACATGGCTATGAACGAGATTCTTGTTTACCCCAAAGTATAAGGGTAATAGCGGGTGATCTGTCATTGCCAGTGCTTCCGCCTGTTGGAGAAGTTTTGCTCGTCGTAAAGGGTGGTTAACGTTGGCCGCTTGATCTAGAAGTGCATCAAAGTCAGGATTAACATAGCGGCTATAGTTAGAGTTTTGGGTATCGGATCGCAGTACGTAAAGGAAATTTTCGGCATCATTATAGTCCGCCACCCAGCCCGAAAATCCTGCCTCGAAAGCTCCATCTCTTAATTGACTAAAGAGAACCCTACCCTCCAGGTTCTCTAAGACTACCCGCACGCCCACTGCATTCCACATAGCGGCAATAGAGACTGCAATGCGACGACGCTCTTCTGTCGAAGAATAGCTAAACTTGAAACTTAGCGGTTCCTCTGGACCATACCCAGCAGAAACAAGAAGATTTTTGGCAGCGGCCCGACGTTGTGCCATGGACAAACTTTGAAAATTCATTTCGGAAGGTTTGTAGCCCCGGACTGATGGTGGCACAAAACTATATGCCGGCATCTCGCCACTCCGTAAGATTTTGGTTGCAATAACCTCACGATCGATAGCCATGGATAGAGCACGCCTTACCCTGCGATCTGCCAACTTGGGATCTGTGGTGTTGAGCGCAACATAATACGTTAGTAGTGACATAGATGTCCGTATCTCTGCTGGCATATTATCGCGAAGCCACTCAACACGCGAGGTTGGAAACGATAGGTTCATGTCCAGCTCCCTCGCGCGAAACCGAGCAAAAGCGTTATTTGAATCAGCTGTGGGAAAATAGATAACACGATCAAGCCATACGTCTGGTGCTAATCTGTAGTTAGTGTTACGAACCAATTCGATCCGATCGTGCGGTCTCCACTCCTGAAGACTAAACGCACCGTTACCGACCATAACGCCAGGTTTTACCCACTCCTTCCCCTCCGCTTCAATCATGTGGCGCGGGACCACGGCGGCGAATGCATTGCTGAGAAGCTGCAAGAAATAGGGAGCGGGACCGGCCAATCTAAACTGAACCGTAAAGTCATCCACGACTATAACGCCCAACGAGCTGGGCGATTTCACCCCTCGATGTACTTTTTCACCATTCTCGAGAACGTAAAAAAGGTTGGGATACTGCGCTGCTGTAGCAGGATCCATCAGACGCCGGAATGTAAAAACCACGTCCTCAGAAGTTAGTGGAGCACCGTCCGACCACCTTAATCCACTCCGTAAAGAAAATGTGTAAGTCCGCCCATCCTCACTAACGGACCAAAAGTCGGCAACCCCGGGCACGATTTGACCACCGGGATCGACGGTAACTAGTCCTTCGAACAAGTCATGGATAATAAAGCTCTCGTATACGGTGGTGTAACGGTGGGGATCCAGCGTGGCTGGTTCAAACGCGTTGCCGCGACGAAGCACAACTTCAGCTTGCGCAACTGAGATCAAACAGAGAGCTAACCATATAGAAGCAGCCAAAGAATAGTGCAGAGGCATGGGGTTCACCAATTTAATCGTTCTCAACCCAGGCATCAAGAACGGCCCTCGACATACTCCGCTTTGAGGGCATGGGTCACAATTTTTTTCATCACCGATGGCAAGGCATAGGCGCCTAGCTGGTCAAGTCGAACCCAAGTCATAGCGCCGATTTCAAGCTTTTCTGCCTTATCTCCGCGCACAGTAGCCGCCAGAATCCTTAACTCAAGATGAAAATGCGTAAAGGTATGCTTTACCACCCCTTTCAGAGGTCTCCATTTAGCCCGAACCGGCGCTTCAGCCTTGAGCTCCTCCGCACCCCAAGAAAGTTTCTCCCGCCATGTGCTCGAAGGAATTTCCATCATACCGCCCAGCAGTCCTTTTTCTGGACGGCGACGCAACAAAACTGATCCGTCTGAACCTAAGATCCAGAAAGCCACGCCATAACGCACAGGTTTTCGTTTTTTTGGAGACCTAAACGGTAGAGATTCATGGACTCCACGTCGCCGCCCCTCACAAGCTGAGTGCAACGGACAACGCGTACAGGAAGGATTTCGCGGCTTGCAAATCGTCGCGCCTAAGTCCATGACCGCCTGAGCGTAGTCACCGGGATAGTCATATGAAGTTAGCTGAGCAGCCTTAGCTTTCAGGATATTTTTTGCCCCAGGCAATGGATCACTAATACTGAAGAGCCGAGCCATCACTCGTTCCACGTTGCCATCAACTACCACGGCCGGACGATTGAATGAGATAGCCATGATAGCAGCGGCTGTATAAGATCCAATGCCGGGCAGTTTTTTCAGCTCGCCTTCACTTTCCGGAAAACAGCCGCCGTATTCTTTCACGATAAGGTTAGCGCACTGATGAAGGTTACGCGCGCGCGCGTAGTAACCAAGTCCCGCCCATTCTGTGAGTACACTATCCAGCTCACTCCGAGCTAAAGCAGGCATGCTGGGCCAACGCGCGATAAACTTGTGAAAGTAAGGCTTAACGGCAGCCACGGTCGTCTGCTGTAACATAATTTCACTCAGCCAAACGAAATATGGATCCGACGTTTCACCCTTCTCTGCGCGCCAAGGTAAGTGACGACGGTGTGATTCATACCACGTCAAAATGTTATTGGTTAAATAGTCGAATTTTGGCATCGTTAGCTTTGAGCACTACAAACTTTGTTACTCAATCGACTTTAGCAGCGTATAGTGCACACATGGTCGATAATCGACAAAAAAAACAAAGTGGAGCAGCAATGCTATGCAAAAGCGACAACGCATCGCTAAGGGGCCCCGCACCGTAGCATCCATAATAGGAAGGGTAACACGTCCCATCTTAGGCAAGCGGGGTTTTGCTCACGACCACATCATAACCCATTGGAAAGACATAATTGGAGAGAAGCTAGCGAGGTTTAGCTACCCTCTTAAGGTAGCACATGTCCGTGGAGTGGCTGCCGGTACTTTGCATCTTCGCGTGGCAAACGGCGCAGCTGCGGCCACAATTCATCCCCAAATACCGATCATCCTGGATCGCATCAATCAGTTCGTAGGCTACACAGCTATCCAAAATATCACGGTTAGCCAAGGCCCTGTCAGAGTTCCATTTCAAAGGCGCCGTTCCCCTATTAAACCACTTACTCCGGAGCAAATGAAGGCAGTACAGCGCAGGGTAGCAACTGTTCAGTTGCCGGAACTTCAAACCGCCCTAACCAGACTTGGAGAAGCGGTTATGAGAAAGTACACAAACGACACTGATTCAAAGTAAACTGGGGGGTGCCAATGAGGCTTATTCTTTTTGGGTTTTTGTCATAAGGAAAAAAGGGTAGATTGCCCAAGTCTAACCACATTCTTTTTCTATTCTCTTGGTCGTAGAAAAGCCGGGAAGGTTGAGTGTTAGGTTAGGGCCTCTATTTTTTGTAGTGCAAGAGGGACTAGACAATGAGTTTCAATCAGGTGAAATAATGCGGGTGATTCTTATTAAAAGTTGTCTCCTTGGGTTACTGCTCTTTAACAGCTCTACCGATGTCTTGTCCCAAGATTCGCCACAATTGAGTAACGAGGAGGGATACATTCTGGAGCAATATCCTGAGCGAATGCCGGACACAACCAAACAATGTATATTCTTTCGTACCCTGTACGATTGGAAACCACTAAACCGCTATAACCTTATAGTTTGGGCGCCAAGCCGCAAATACCCATACCATCTGCAGCTAGATCAGCCTTGCCATAACTTGCGCTTCGCTCATACAATTGCATTCACCTCTAGAGACTTTCGCCTTTGCGCCTTCGGTGGGGACTCGGTTGTGGTTCACCACGGTGGTGGAATGCCAGAACGATGCCCCATTGGTTCCATCACAAAATTGGACGAAGTATCCTTGCAGGCACTGCTCGTGCAAGGCCGTGGACGTAGCCTCAAGGAAAAGCGTGCTGCGCAGCATAAGTTAAATGAGAAAATAAATTAGAATGGCGTGATTGGTATTTGTTCCAGGATCCAGCGAACAGGACGCAAACTTCGGGTTTTCGTCCATTTTTTTTCTTTACGGAGCAGTAATAGGTTACTGATCTCGAACTTGGGTGAGTTTGATCTCGGACATTGCTTGCCGAACCCACTTGGCCCGCCTAATATGTGCCATGGCTAGTGGGTAGTAAGTTAATCTACCCCATTATGTTGAGAGGAGCAGCCAAGTGAAATTTTCCTACCTGACAACGTATGTAGTGACTGCCACCATTTTACTAGCGGGCTTCGCCGAAAACGGTCGGGCCCAGGAATCAGAGACGTCACGACCGAGAGAAGTTACTTACAGAGAAATTATTATTGGGGATGTCAATGCGCCGGTGACAATCGTCGAATATGCATCTCTTACATGCAACCATTGCGCGGCCTTTCACTCATCCGTGCTTCCCCAATTGAAAAAGAACTATATTGACACTGGCAAGGTCCGCCTTGTTTTTAGGGATTATCCTTTGGATGGCTTGGCCATGGCTGGTGCTATGCTAGCCCGCTGCGCCCCAGGCCAACGTGGTCAACGACTTTTAGACGTGATGTTTAAGAATCAGATGACTTGGATGCGCTCAACAAAACCTATCGAACCCCTGACAAGCTATGCCCGACTATCAGGTATGACTGAGGCAGACGTCGAAGCCTGCTTGAAAAACGAAGAAATTATAACGGCTATCCGTCAACGCCAGCAAACAGCCCAAGCACAATACCAGATAGCCGCCACACCAACTTTTTTCATCGGAACAGAAAGAGTGGAGGGCAACCAAGGTTATGAGGTTATGGCTAAGATAATTGATGACATAATGCAAGACGGGCTATAGACCCGCGCTTTAGGGACCGCACACATGTAGAAAAGTTTGTCCCTGGGGGGAAAAAAGCGTTTGGTTCAATTTAAGCAGCTCAAAGTTTCTGGTTTTAAGTCGTTTGTAGATGCCACCGAGCTAGTTATCGAGACCGGCTTGACGGGTGTGGTTGGCCCCAACGGTTGCGGCAAGTCCAATCTTGTAGAAGCACTACGCTGGGTCATGGGCGAAACTTCAGCGAAACAGATACGCGGCAGCGAGATGGATCAGGTCATCTTCGGTGGCACGCGGGATCGACCAGCCAGAAACATCGCTGAGGTCAGCCTGACTTTGGACAACAGTGATCGCAGCGCAACGGCACAGTTTAACGATTCTGATGATCTGGATATATCTCGTCGGATAGAACGAGATAAGGGCTCAGTTTACAGAGTCAATGGGAGAGAGGTTCGCGCCCGAGACGTACAGCTTTTATTTGCAGATGTTGCAACCGGCGCTCGGTCTACTGGATTAGTCAGTCAAGGTCAGATTGGCGATATAATCAATTCCAAGCCCCAAAAACGTCGACATCTTTTAGAAGAAGCGGCCGGGATTACCGGCCTCCATGGACGACGCCACGAAGCAGAACTACGGCTGCAAGCAGCAGAGACAAATCTTATACGTCTTGATGATGTTTTGGTCGCTCTGGCGGCACAGCTTCAGGGGCTGCGAAAACAAGCACGCCAAGCAGCTAGATATCGCACTATTACCGATAGCATCAGAGCAGCCAACGCACTCGTGCTGTATATCGGTCACTCAGCAACTAGTGCGGAGCTAGCAGCTGCACTTTCCGATCTACAAGGTTCAGATGCAGAAGTGGCAGACCTATCGGGGAAGGCCGCTAGCGCTTCCACTGCGCAATCCACAGCTGCAGCAGCAGTCCCGCCGTCCCGACAGGCTGAAGCTAGAGCGGCGGCGAAAGTCCATCGCCTAGCCGTTGCGAAGGAGCAATTAGATGAAGAAGAAAGACGGGTTGAAGAGTCGAAGACCCTAGCGGAAACTCGACTGGCCCAAATCAATCAAGATATAGAGCGGGAAGATGCCCGAATCAAAGATGCTGAAGATGCTCTCTCCCAAGTTAACCGTGAAAGGGAAATACTAATAAGAGACCAAGACGGCGAAGCGGAAGAAAACAACCAAGCTCGTCAAACTCTTATGTTAGCGGCCAAGAGAGTTGAAGAATTGGAGACAGGGTTCGCAGCTCTGTCAGCTGCCGCATCTCAAGCTGATACGGAGCGAGCAACCGCACACCAAAAAAAGAACGAAGGAGGCTTGCGGCGACAACGTGCGGAACGGCGTCTTGCTGAGATCACCGCTCAACTGAAAAATGCCCGCAGCAATGTCTCACCTGGCAGGAAAGTAAGGGATACTGAACAAAATGAGCAACTCGCCCGGAAAGAATTAGAGACGGCTCGAAAGAACTGGGAAACTGCAGAAAACAAAAGGGTGGCCGCTCAAGAGAGATGCAACGAAGCCCGTGATCTTATGCAAACATTATCGAATGCGCACGTAACCCTCCAAGCAGAAGCCACCGCTCTTGAAGGTGTGTTAGCTGAAATCCAGAGCAACGGTGACTGGTTACCCCTATTGGATGCCGTAACTGTTGAGGAAGGTTTTGAAGTTGCATTGGGTGCGGCTCTGGGAGATGACCTGATTGCATCTACTGATGAGTCGGCACCACTGAACTGGGTTGCAACCCCAAATCGTACAGAAGAGCCACCCCTACCTAGTGGTGTGCAACCCTTAGCTAATGCCGTCAAAGGACCCGAACAACTCCAGAGACGACTTTCGCAAATAGGTGTTGTCGAAAATAGCAATCAAGGAACTGAGTTTCAAAAGCAGTTGAGACAAGGCCAGAGACTGGTTACCAAGAAGGGCGACCTTTGGCGGTGGGATGGATATAGGGTTCGCGCGGATGCTCCCACACCATCGGCAACGAGACTAAAGCACCGGAACCGACTTAGACATCTGGGTGAAGAATTAGATCAGAAAAGGGAGGCTGTCACTTCCGCTGAGCTTGATTCTAAAAAAGACCAGAAGAACCTATCGGCAGCAACTGAGATAGAGCAGACAGCACGGTCTGCAGTCAAGACAGTAGAGGACGCCTACAGTGCCACACGGGATGCCTTAGCTGAACTTCGGCAACAAACAGCTGCAGTGGAAACTCGTATTTCTGGTTTAGTGGATAGCCACAACACCTTGACTGCTGAAGTCAATGACGCAATTACCGAACTTCAAGAAGCTCAGGCTCTTTTAGAAGAGCTGGGAGATGGAGCAACGGAACGGCAACAGATGAAAAAAATCCAGAGTGATCTTGCGCACTGCCGTCAGGAACTAGTTGAAGCTCGAGCCCATTACGATATGCGCAGCCGACAGACTGAAGAACGCAAGCATCGAATCGACACGCTCAGCCGAGAAACAAATTCCTGGTCACAACGACGTGAAATCTCTGCTCATCAAAAACAAGAGCTCCATCAGCGGCACAAAGCAGTAGAGAAGGAACTACAGTCTTTGGCACACAAACCAATGGAACTTGCAGGACAGAGAAACACTCTAATGGATGACATGAGTGCGGCGGAAAATGAAAGAAACAAACTATCGGACAGGCTGGTAGAATTAGAAGCTCAACTTGCAGCAGCAAATAAAACACTAAGGCAAGCGGAGCATTCCTTGGCAGAGCGGCGGGAAGAACGAGTTCGCAAAGACTCGGTCGTTGTTCAGATTCAGCAGCGATCTAGTACAATAGAGGCGATGATTCAGGAAAAAGTGGGATGCGAACCAAAGGAAGTGCGCAACGCAACCCGCCTCAAGGAAGGAGAGGACGCGCCAGACCTGGAACTTGCGGAGCGCCGATTACAGCGCCTTCTCAGCGAAAGAGATAATATGGGCGCCATCAATCTAAGAGCTGAGAAAGAAAGTATCGAGCTTAACGGACAGATTACCACCCTTAACACCGAAAGAGATGACTTGATCGGTGCAATTGCTCGGCTACGCGACGGTATTACCCGATTGAATCGAGAAGGCCGCCAACGTTTGCTAGCTTCATTTAATGAAGTAGACGGGCACTTTAGTAATCTATTCATTAAGCTCTTTGGGGGCGGACGTGCACATCTATCCCTCACTGATGCGGAGGATCCGTTGGAAGCAGGTCTTGAGATTATGGCAAGCCCACCCGGCAAGCGACTGCAGAACCTAGGTCTTCTGTCTGGCGGAGAACAAGCACTAACTGCGCTCGCCCTCCTGTTTGCAGTGTTCTTGACTAATCCAGCGCCGATCTGTGTTTTAGATGAAGTAGACGCTCCTTTGGACGACGCTAATGTTGACCGGTTTTGTAATTTGCTGAACGAAATTACGGCAGCGACTGCCACCCGTATGATAATTGTCACCCATCACCGTATGACAATGGCCCGGGTAGATCGTTTGTACGGTGTAACCATGGCTGAACGAGGTGTATCCAAACTTGTCTCAGTAGATCTAAGACAAGCCGAAGATATGCGAGAAAGTGCCTAAAATTCAATATTCTACCGGAACGGAAGCGTGGCTCTGCGGTAAATGAATGACGGTTGATTCGGTGCCTTGACAGCACTAATACCATTCCATAAGGTGCCCCCGTTTTTGCTCCGAAGCTGCCAGGAATTAGTCGATTTTATAGGTCGCCCGGACTGTTAGGTGAACGCAACTCAAGCCATGCCTAAACAAGATGATCAGTCATCCTTGGCGTCCGTTGGGGCCCGCTTGAAGGCAGCACGCGGAAGGCAACTCGGGGCGGAATCCCGAAAAAGCCAGCCATCAGCCATGGGACACGGTATGAGGGCAGGCGTTGAACTGATCGCAGCAGTCATGGTTGGGGGTGGAATTGGATATGGCTTGGATCGTTGGTTAGACACAAGGCCAGTTCTTCTGCTGATAATGTTGTTGTTAGGAATAACCGCCGGACTGACAAATATTTACCGTATGACACAGGGACTAGATCAATCGGTGGGTATAGGCCGGGCAATACGTGAAGCTGAAACAAAAGAGAATCGGCAGATGGAAGGTAAAGAGAGGTGAGCGGTGGCGCAAAATAGCGGCCCCATGGATCAATTTATTATCAAGCCCCTGATCAATGTTGACCTGGCGGGAATTGACATTTCATATACCAATTCTGCATTGCTAATGACCTTTGCGGTCTTTGGAACATTCTGCTTATTTTGGATAGCAACGCGCAAGCGGACAATAGTGCCCACGCGTTGGCAGTCTATTGGCGAATTAATTTACGGATTCACTGCTAGCATGGTGAAAGACAATGTTGGCAAGGAGGGCATGCGCTATTTTCCATTCATCCTCACCTTATTCATGTTTGTGTTTTTCGGCAACGTTCTCGGTCTTATGCCTTACAGTTTTACGTTCACCTCTCACCTGTTCGTTAACGGTGTTCTTGCTGTCTTCATCTTCGTTGGCGTGACCATCATCGGTTTTTCGCATCACAAGCTACATTATTTGCGCATGTTCTGCCCAGAAGGAACGCCAATTGCGGTAGCCATCGTGCTAATCCCCATTGAAATTATGTCCTATTGCATCCGACCCGTGACATTATCTTTGCGACTATTCGCAAACATGCTAGCGGGGCACGTATTGTTAAAGGTACTAGCCGGCTTCATAATCTCTATGGGATTGATGCTAGGATGGATTCCCTTCCTGGCCCTAATCGCAATCACCTTACTAGAGATCCTCGTAGCGCTAATCCAGACATACGTGTTCGCGTTGCTCGCTACTATCTATCTCAACGATGCCATAAACATGCATTAAGCTCGCAAGAAAAAACCTAATATAATGCACTTATATTCGATCAACCACTTGGAAAAGGAATAAAACCATGGACGTTGAAGCAGCAAAATTTATCGGAGCCGGATTAGCAGCTATTGGTGTAATCGGTGGAGGCATAGGTGTGGGCCAAGTTTGGGCTTACTACATGTCGGCTATCTCTCGGAATCCATCCATCAAGGACGAAATTCAGACACCCGTCTATTTGGGGTTTGCCCTCTCTGAAGCAACTGCTCTGTTTGCTCTCGTTATTGCGCTTGTTATTTTGTTCGGTTGATACAGCTTAACCGCGTCTGAGCTAACGGTAACGACATGCCACAATTCGACCCAACGTTTTTTCCATCGCAGTTGTTTTGGCTGCTTATTACCTTCCTCTCGCTCTACTGGGTAATAGCTAGGTTTGCAATACCGCGCATTAGAGATATTCTGGAGCAACGGGAAAATACGATACAAGATGACCTGGACCGGGCAGAACGATTAAAGACTGAAATCGATGATGCCATCTGTGCATACGAAGCCGCACTAAGCAATGCCCGGAGTCAAGCCGGTGATACACTCAAACTGGCGGCAGAGAATGTTAAAGAACTCATCGATACCAGGCAGGCAAGCATTTCAGATGCCATCGCAGAACAGATCAAAGATGGGGAGGATAGAATTGCTGCAGCTAAAGCGGAAGCTATGGATGGATTGCAAACAATTGCAGCCGAAGCCGCACGCGAAGCCGCGCTGCGTTTAGCGGAACTCGAAGTGGACAAAAAGACAGTTAACGAAGCAGTCTTAGCCGCCATAAGGAATGCTCGCTAATGCTTAATGACACATCCTTCTGGGTCGCAGTGGTATTTCTTCTTGTCGTATCCCTCCTCTACAAAAGGGTTATGGCAATCATAACCACTTCCCTGGATGACCACGCTGATATGATCCGCTCCCAAATAGAAGATGCTCGGAAACTGCGAGAAGACGCTCAGGCTCTTCTTGCCAATTATCAGCGCAAACAACTAACCGCTATGGAAGAGGCAGAACAGATTATTAGTGCAGCCAAAGCAGAAGCCCTGCGCCTACAGCAGCAGGCTGAGAACAATATAATAGAAACGGCTGAACGTCGTAAGGAGCAGGCTTTGAGCCGCATTGCACAGTCCGAAGCACAGGCCCTGATGGAAGTCCGCAATACGGCTATTGAAGTTGCAATTGCTACTACGGAAAGGCTAATCAGGGAGAACTTGGGCGACTCTCAAAAAGTACATTTGGCAAATCTCTCAATTAACCAACTGCCTGAACGACCGCACTAACCTTCGTTTCTTTAGCCAATACTCCACTTAGATGCGTTCTATGAAGAATTCATCTTTGTGAAAGAACGCACCAATCTCTTATAATGAGAGCCAGCAGCGTCACTGACCAAACCTGATAAATTCGTATAGCACTAGGTCTGAGATCATTTATCTTGTTAAGGAATTTTCTGCTGACCTAGCCCCAAACCTTTTGTCAAGTTTCTACAATGAACTTTCTTAGCACCAAGAAGTTTAGTTAACCGGCTCTTACTCAGCCGCCTGACGCAGCTCCTCAGGTTTCCAACGCAGGATGGGCGCACGAGCAGCCCGAGTTTCATCCAAACGGCGCAACGGTGCAAAACGTGGTGCCTGAGTAAAATGATTAGTTTCACCAGCCTTGGCTTTGCGTGCAAGACACAGGATTGAGTGCACAAACTGGTCGAGAGTAGCCTTGCTCTCTGTCTCGGTAGGTTCCATCAACATTGCCCCGTGAACAACTAGAGGAAAATACATTGTCATGGGATGAAAACCCTCGTCGATCATAGCTTTGGAAAAGTCGAGAGTGGTAACGCCAGTGCCCTCTAAGAAACGGTCATCAAACAACGCTTCGTGCATACACGAGCCGGGGAACGAGGGAGTAAGTTCTTGCGATAAACGAGCAAGAAGATAATTGGCATTAAGCACCGCATCACCGGAAGCCTTCTTTAACCCGTCAATACCTAGGCTCATGATATATGCCAACGAGCGAACAAAAACACCAAACTGCCCATGAAAGCCTTTCATACGCCCGTAACTGTTAGCGGCAATATTGTAACCAGAATGTTCCTCAATTCGAAAACCATCCTGGTCATGAATAATAAACGGAACTGGTGCATAGGATGCGAGCTCCTTGCTGAGTACGGTGGGACCGGCGCCTGGCCCACCACCTCCGTGGGGAGCAGAAAAAGTCTTGTGCAAGTTAATGTGCATAGCGTCAACGCCAAGGTCATATAGTCTCACTCGGCCAACGATAGCGTTAAAATTGGCACCGTCCATGTAGAAATAAGCACCAGCGTCATGCACAGCGTCAGCAACTTCAAGGGCGTCGCTTTCAAAGAGACCGCAAGTGTTCGGATTAGTTATCATCACCGCTGCCACGTCAGGACCTAGGCGTTCCTTCACCGCCTCAACGTTAAGGCGGCCTGTTAACGTCGCTGGTATAGATTCAACTCGGTACCCTACCAATGCCGCAGTTGCGGGGTTGGTGCCGTGGGCCGAGTCAGGGACGAGGACAACTTCCCGCGCACCCCCTTCGGCTTCCAAAGCAGCCCGAATACACATGAGCCCGCACAGCTCGCCATGAGCACCAGCAGCTGGTGTCATGGCCACCGCGGGCAACCCGGTCAACTCTTTCAGCCACCAAGCCAAACGGTCAATTAGCTTTAGGGCTCCTTGCACAGTACTCACCGGCTGAAACGGATGAAGATCAGCAAAACCTGGCAACCGAGCCATCTTTTCGTTCAGCCTGGGGTTATGCTTCATCGTACACGACCCCAACGGATAGAAACCGGAGTCGATCGAATAGTTCTTCTGTGACAAGCGGGTGTAATGGCGCACCACATCTGGTTCTGATAGCCCTGGCAAACCAAGCCTCGTGCTACGCCTGAGACTACCGAGGCGCTCCCGGTGATGGCTGGGCGCAGGCAAATCCACTCCAGTAATCCCAGGCGTATCCTGTTCAAATATTAGGGGCTGAGCGAAATCCAGTCCTCTGTGACCACTAAATGTTTCTCCTACCTTAGTTTTCATGCCAGCGCCTCCTTCATGGCAACAAGAAAAGCTTCAAGATCGGAGTCAGTATTGGTTTCCGTCACGGCTACCAGAAGTAAGTTTTCCAATTTGGGATCAGTTGGATAGAAGCGAGAAGCAGGCACACCTCCGAGGATGCCGTCTTGTGCTAACACTTCGGCAATATATGTGGCGGACTTCGGCAGGTTCACGGCAAATTCATTGAAAAAGGCTGGTGTTTCTATCTTGACCCCATCGATAGCTTCAAGCCGTTCAGCTAGACTCACTGCCTTCGCGTGATTTAGCTCGGCGAGGCTCCTAAACCCCGCCTCCCCCAACAAAGTCATGTGAACGGAAAAAGCTAAAGCGATAAGGCCTGAATTGGTGCAAATGTTCGAGGTCGCCTTTTCACGGCGAATATGCTGCTCCCTTGTAGACAGTGTAAGCACCCACCCTCGGCAACCGTCCTGGTCAGTCGTCTGCCCCGCCAAACGCCCTGGCACTTGACGAACAAACTTTTCTCGCGTGGCGAAAAGGCCAACTCCAGGTCCACCAAAACTTAATGAACCAGCAATTGACTGGCCCTCACAAACAACTATGTCTGCACCCATATCACCTGGCAACTTGACTATCCCCAGAGACACCGGCTCAGTTACACAGACCACCAAGAGAGCTCCCTGCGCATGGCAGGCCTCTGCCAAAGAAGAAACATCCTGGAGATGCCCAAAAAAGCCCGGGGTTTGCACCACTACACAGGCTAAATCTCTAGACACTAGCTCAGTGAGGTCATCCACTCCCGTTGGGTCCGGGACGAGACACTCCACCCGGACACCTGTAAACTTTAACGCCGTCTTTGTGACGTCCCGATACTGGGGATGGACAGAACCGGACATCAGTACTTTGCCTCTTTTAGTCACCCTACAAGCCATAGCTGCAGCTTCAGCACACGCTGTAGCGCCATCATACATTGAGGCATTAGCCACCTCCATTCCGGTCATGAGAGCCACCTGAGTCTGAAACTCATATACAGCCTGCAATGTACCCTGGCTGATTTCTGGCTGGTAAGGTGTATAGGAGGTTAAAAACTCGCCTCGCTGTATGATGTAGTCAAGTGACGCCGGCACATGGTGACGATAGGCTCCAGCTCCCAAAAAACATGGAGCATCGCCACAATTAATGTTCTCGCTCGCTAAGAGAGCAAGACTGTTCTCTACCTCCATTTCGCTCAAATGTTGAGGTAAATTGAATAGAGCCGAGTCTTTTACCGACTGGGGAATATCGACAAACAAGTCGTCTAGGCGTTTTGCTCCTATAGCCGCCAACATATCACGACGCTCAACATCTGTGTGTGGCAAGTAACGCATGTTTTCTTCCTATTCAATCCGAGAGTTCAGACACGTAAGCGTCATAAGTGGACTGGTCCATCAAACCGTCCAAGTCCCTGACATCGGTCAAAGTCATTCTAAAAAACCAACCTTCGTCGGTAGGATCGTTGTTTACCGTTTCTGGAGCATCTACCAGCACTCTGTTGCCCTCGGTAACAGTTCCAGAAACTGGGGCATAAACTTCGCTAGCCGCCTTAACAGACTCAACAACGGCTGCTTCACCGCGCGCAGTCAAGTGCTTTCCAGGTTCAGGTACTTCTACATAGACGACGTCGCCCAATTGGGTCTGGGCATATTGGGTGATTCCCACTGTCGCAATGTCGCCGTCCAAACGGATCCATTCATGCTCTTCGGTATATTTAATGTTGCTCATAAGTTCCCTTTGAAATAACGATGCGGAATAAATGGCAAACTGACCACCTCGGCATCTAAATGTTTTTGCCGCACAACTAACTTCACCGCCGTTCCAGGCACCGCAATTGGTTCCATGACATATCCCATGGAAACCGGCCCACCGACCGTTGGCCCGAAACAACCGCTAGTCACCTCACCAACTATTTCTCCCTCTACATCGGTGATTGGCGTGTGAGCTCGGGCGGGAGCTTTTCCTAGAGGTCTAAGCCCAATACGTTTGCGTGCTGGACCTTGGATTAACTCTCGTTGAATCCGTTCAGCGCCCGGGAAACCACCCTCTCTCCGACGACGTTTACTTATCACCCAGGACAAGTCGGCCTCAACTGGACTGGTGTCCCTATCTATATCGCTACCGTAGAGACATAGGCCAGCTTCTAGACGTAACGAATCTCGCGCCCCCAGTCCAATGGGCCGTACGTCGCCATTCTCGAGCAACAACCGGGCAAGATGTTCGACCTCTCCGTTTGAGACAGAAATTTCGAATCCGTCTTCGCCTGTATATCCTGAACGGAAAATGCGCACGCCAATTTTGTCCAGATCTACGTCGAGGCATGTCATGAAGGGCATACTCGAGATTTCTGGTGCAATAGCTCCGAGTATAGGGGCTGCCATAGGACCTTGTAGAGCTAGAAGAGATGAAGACTCTAAGGGACGAAGGCGAGCTTTCCCGGCCAAGCATTCCGAAATGTAACAGTAATCGGCCGCACTGCGGGCAGCATTGACTATTAGAAACAATTCGCCATCCGCACCCGAGCTGGGTGGTCGACTTACCATTAGATCATCGACAATCCCACCATCCTCGTTTAGCAAGAGTGTATAGCGAATTTGACCGGGGTTTAACGATTTGAGGCTACCGGGGACCAAAGTCTCTAGCGCATCAGCCGCGCTGCCATCTGAGCGCAGTATCGCTTGGCCCATATGGGAGACATCGAACAAACCTGCGCTGGAACGGGTATGCAGGTGTTCTTTCAGAACCCCGAGTTCATAATTAACTGGCATGGCATAGCCAGCAAAAGGAACCATCCTGGCACCGAGCTCTCGATGAAGCATATCGAGCGATGTTGTGTTAAGAATGTCAGTAGTTGTATCGGACACCCGGACCCTCCAGAGCACTCACATCAGCAACGCATAATCTGCGCGCTTACGTGCCCCCCTCTGTCCGAGAACCTGAGAGATTGCCCGGGTAAGCTACTACAACGCCCGGTTTTCCCCGTCGGTGAGGTGGTCGAACGACCACCTGCTTTCCAGAGTACCAAGCCCCCGCGGTCCTGCTGCCTGAGAGTTTCCGAGGGCGGTTGCTCCTTCGGCGCCGGCCAACTGCCGGACTCTTCCACAGGGGTATACAGTAGGACAACTCTGACTTAGTCCGCCGCTCACGTCAACGGAGTCTTCGCTGATTTTCCCTTAATTGATCGTTAGTTAGCTGGAGACCAACATAAATGTCATATGACGCAGCATATTTTCCTGTATCTAAAGGTATAAATACACGGATTCCCTTCTCAGAGACTTGCTTGCTCTGGTTTGTCCCATCAGACATAGCGTACTCAAGATCAAATACTTTCTTACCGACAGGATCCGGAAAAAACTGAGGTATCGCAACGAAATAATACACCTTGATAGGCCCTGGTACTGCAGCCGGACCACTGGTGACAACAAAGTTGATGTCCACCATAACGGTGACTCCATCGTCGCCATGGACACAACTGCCACCAAAGCCGACCAATTCAGCCGTATATTGAATATCGGTTATATCCCTCCCCAATCCCTCCCGGTATTCGGTGAATCTCGCGGTGTTGCTGTCTATGCGAACGGTCGGACACGGCGGGGGCGGCTCCAGCGAACAACTAGCCAGTAATGCTGCTGCCGCTAGACAATTAAAACCGGCAAAAAAACGAAATATAGATTTATCAGACAAGACGCTGCTGTTATCCCTGACTTGATGTGTGAGTCTACCTAGATGCAAACTACTGGCTGGTGCCTTACAATTTGGTATGGGTACCGTCGCAAAGTGGTTGCTTACGGCTAGTTTTACACCCACAGAAATACACCCTACCTTCTTTTTGGGCTACAAATAAAATAGGTGAAAAGGATGTCTCTTTATGAGAGCCGTCACAAAACGGTTGATTTATGCTCCTTCCACAAGAACACCACCAGTACTTCTTACCCTCCTTCACCACAAAGGCAAAAGGACTTTTCTGGGCGACAATGACTTTTGTGTTCGATTTGTCTGTCATAACCTCTTCACCTTTTACGGCCCACCTATATTTGCTATCAGTGTATTCACGTCACACAGTGTTGGCGCATTTTACTGTCTACCCAGCCTAGACTCTAGACGAAAACGTGTTTAATGGTTTGCCGAATGACAATTCAGATGCCCCGTCCGCCTCTAAAGATTATTCTCGCCAGCCCGCGCGGGTTCTGTGCCGGTGTTGACAGGGCCATTCATATCGTTGAACGCTCATTGGAGCAATATGGTGCTCCCGTGTATGTACGCCATGAGATAGTCCATAACCGTTATGTAGTTGAATCTCTCCAAGACAAAGGAGCAGTCTTTGTCGATGATCTGAGTGAGGTCCCCAATGATAGACCCGTGGTTTTTTCTGCCCATGGAGTTCCACGCGCGGTGCCTGCCGAGGCAAACCGACGGAACCTATTATATGTTGACGCTATTTGTCCCTTGGTGAGCAAGGTACATGCAGAGGCGAAACGGCACAGCGACTCTGGCCGGCAGATAATTCTTATAGGTCACTCGGGTCACGCCGAAGTAACTGGCATCATAGGACAGGTTCCTTGCGATAGAATTTTACTGGTCGAAAATGCTCAGGAGGCGCAAGTTGTCACTCCTGCAAACCCAATGAAAGTCGCCTATGTGACACAGACCACGCTATCGGTTGACGATACTGCCGACATTGTCACCATTCTTAAACAACGCTTTCCCTTCATTAAAGGTCCCAGCAAAGAAGACATCTGCTACGCAACAACAAACCGCCAAGAGGCCGTCAAGTTGATAGCCGAACGCTGCGATAAGCTCATTGTGCTTGGCTCGCCCAATTCATCTAATAGCCAGCGCCTCGTTGAAGTGGCATATAAAGCTGGCTGTCGAGACGCTGAGCTCGTTCAACGAGCGTCAGATGTGATCTGGGAAGAGCTACCCGCCGGCGCAACACTGGGACTCACTGCCGGAGCTTCAGCGCCAGAACTCTTGGTACAGGAAGTTGTTGACGCGGCAAAGAAACGGTTCAGCGTCACCTTGGAGCATACGAAGACCGCTGATGAAGAGGTAAAATTTAATTTACCAAAGACTATCACCGCCTAAGATTTGATAAAGGTAGGGTCACATAAGATAGATTCCAACCGACACCTTACGGATTTTATTGAGCAGCAGAATAGTGGATGATGTCAGCACCCCTAGATTCTAATAATTTATCTACCATCAGCGATGAAGTTGATTTGTTCACAGATGGTGCTTGTCTTGGCAACCCGGGTCCCGGGGGCTGGGCAGCCTTGCTACGCTTTAAAGATGAGGAAAAGACCTTATCAGGAGGCGAAGCCAACACCACAAATAATAGAATGGAGCTTCAAGCCGTTATCGAAGGACTCAGGGCACTGACTCGGACATGCAATGTGAATGTGTACACCGATAGTCAATACGTACAGCGAGGAATTACAGAGTGGATCATTAGCTGGAAAGCGAGGAATTGGAGAACGTCATCAAAAAAACCAGTAAAGAACGCTGACCTATGGCGGGAAATTGATGACGCGCAGCAAGGTCACTCAGTTCGATACCACTGGGTTAAGGGACACGCCGGTCATCCGGAGAACGAACTGGTTGATTCTTTGGCACGATCAGAGGCTGAGAAAATATTGATAGTGTAAGTGTACACGAATAGAAACATTGCGTTTCAAAGATACGATAGTACGTTCGTTGCGCTCGACACTTCGAATGCGCCGGGTTGTTCGATAAATAATTTCTTAACGATCCCGGCGTCGATAATCATGGCATAACGCTTTGAGCGGATACCAAAGCCCCTTTCTCGAAGGCTTAATTGCAACCCAGTGGCAATAGCAAAGTCAGCGTTACCATCGGCCAGCATCATAATATCGTCGCCAGCGTTTGCGTCCTTCGCCCAAGCATCCATAACAAAAGCATCATTTACCGAAGTGCATGCTACCAAGCGAACACCTTTGGCCTTGAAATCATTGGTGTGATCGACGAATCCAGGCAGATGTTTTGCTGAACAAGTGGGCGTAAACGCGCCTGGCACTGCAAATAAAACCGATGTTTCCGCACCAAACAGGCCATCCGCAGCGACATCAACTATCCCTTCCGATCCTATTGTTTTGAAACGAGCTGAGGGGAGTTTATCTCCAACATTTATACTCATAAGAAGGCGACTCCTCATTCACGATAAGCTTTTCCATTTGATATGCCGTGTCTAACGCTAAGTCACGTCAAAATGTTGGTTTAGAGACGAGGTTGGGAAGCGCTGGTTCTAGATCTAATATGGGTTGCGCCTTGTTTTTGCAACTTAATAGGCTCATCTTAAGACCATGACAGAAACTATGTTAAAAAACGGATACTTGGCAGGTCAGTTATTGATAGCCATGCCCATGATGGCAGATCCGAGATTTCAGCGCTCTGTTATCTATGTGTGTGCTCACGCCGCTGAGGGCTCTATGGGCATCGTCATTAACCAACCCATGGGTAATCTTGAATTTCCTGACATCCTCGAACAGTTAGGAATCCAATCAACTCCTGCTTGCGAAAAAATCATTGTCCATTGTGGGGGACCGGTTGAATCGGCCCGAGGTTTTGTTCTGCATTCTTCGGATTACGACATGGACGGAACAATGATCGTCAATAAGAACATTGCGCTCAGCGCAACCACTGAAGTCCTTAAAGCTATTGCATATGGAACTGGGCCTGAACGCAGTCTAATGGCGCTAGGTTATGCTGGCTGGGGCGCTGGCCAATTGGATGGCGAAATAAAAGAAAATACCTGGTTAACAGTGCCAGCCGATACTGATCTCTTGTTTGCATACGACGCTAGAGACAAATGGGACAAAGCCCTAGGGAAGATAGGAATTACTTCATCTTCACTTTCGGGCCAAGTTGGCAGCGCTTGACGCTTGTTTTGGGACATATAAGCAACTGCCGCTGTCGGTCGCATAACTAATACGAACAGTCATCGGTACGGGCCGTCCTGAAATTTAGAAGCTTATTCCGTTAGCTACGTTCACGTCATAGGTGCTAGTTAAGGATCTATAAATCTCCCCTACACGCGCAGACACGGGGTCTGCCAAAAACAGAACGATCAGCGCTATGACGCATCTACATCTTCAACAAATCTTGACCATGAGTCTTCTTCAGCCGACTTTCAAAATGACTTTACCGTAGTGTCTGCGGTCGTTGATCATTTCATGAGCTTTGGCCACGTCACCAATTGGCAAGACGGTGTCCACCACGGCCTTAAAGTGGCCATTTTCGAATAGTGGCAGCGCTCGTTGGCGAAAAGTTCTGACGGTTTCGGAAATATAAAGGTTGCTAGTGTCGATACTCATACTTAACAATTGAATATTATAATGACCAATCCCGAGATCAAAGCATACCTGCCGACCACCGGTAGAACCGTACATGACGCCTTTTCCATCATCACCCAGAGAACTAATGACCTGATCCGCTGTCTCCTCTCCAATGGTCATACATGCCACGTCCAAACCTAATCCACCCGTCTCTTTCATTATCCGATCACGGATACTTTCCGTCTTATAGTTGATTAGCAGGTCCGCTCCATACTCGGCTGCAGTCTGCAGTTTATCGTCTCGGCTAGCCGTCACAGCTACCCAACATTCCAGGTATTTCGCGATCTGCAATGCGGCAGAGCCTACAGAGGATGCCGCCGCTTCGATTAGAACTCTCTGGCCTGCATATGCTTTGGCTACCGTCAACAGGGCATGCCAGGCAGTGTGCCAGCCAACAGGTACAGCCGCGCCTTCCTCAAAGCTTAAAGTCTCAGGCAAATGCATCATTCGATCGACTGGTGCAAACACCTTCTCTGCATGAGAACCGCGCGCCCGGCCTAAGACTCGGTCTCCAGGCTTAAAGTTTTCTCCACCCGGTCCCACCGCTTCCACAATTCCGGCGTATTCAAGCCCGAGCACAATGGGCGTTTCCAGACCAGTATAAGTCCCTGCAAGCATGCGCGTTTCCGCGAAATTGACACCGGATGCCCTGACCTCCACTAGAGCTTCTCCTTCCTTTAACTGGGTTTCCGGCAATTCAACCCATTTCATCATTTCCGGACCACCAAACTCTTCAACTAACCAACCCTTCATGTCTTATTCCCATTCACTATCCCTGAAGTACTGTTCAGCCGACCTTCAATATCCTCCACCTCCAAGCCTGAGGGCAAGGGTGTCAGCTTAAGATAAAGAAGTGCAGCGAGAATCATGGGCACCGCCACCACCGTGGAAAACGCTAAGTTCCAACCTAAGGCCTCCACACCATACGATACCAGCAAGGGTCCCGTGGCTATTCCTAGATTAACTGCAAGGGAACTGCACAATGCCAAGCCCGTCGCACGAAGCCTGGTTGGGAAAATCTCAGCCACATAAGCAAATTTCACCGCCGCAGTGCCATAAAAGAACATACTCATCACAGCAAACATTACCATGGTATCCCAGAAACCGCTGGTGCCCCACACCAGAACCAAGAATGCTGTCGCCCCAATAATGGTCCATATCACCACAGTCGTCCGGCGCGTGATATAAAACTCACCGACGTAGGCCGCTAATATGTAGCCCAACACACCGATGGCATTACCTATGCCCACCAAATAGGCGGTGGAGTCCAGCGCAATACCGCGGGCTTCAACGAAGTAGGTAGGGAAGAAAAATGACGAACCACCGTAAGCTATAACGAACAAATATTGGGCTACAAAAAGTAAAATGGTTCTATCTCGCATGCCCGGCGCAAATAGCTCCCGAATAGTCACTGGTGGTCGTGAGTCCAAGGTAAGACGCTGTGCCTTTTCAGCTGCAAAACGGCCAGTTTCATTTAAATACCTGCGGATTACGAAAACATACGGAATGGACAAGAACCCCACCAGAAATAGTGCACGCCAACCGAATAATACTAAAAGGGGGGCAGCAAAGAGAGAGGCAACAAACCAACCGATAGGATAACCGGTCTGTAATAGTCCGTTCATGATACCGCGATAGCGGGCCGGCGCCTCCTCAGTCACCACTGCCCCGGTGACCGGATACATGGCACCACCAGTTGCAATTGCACAGCCGCGCAGGACTGCTAAGATTGCGAGATGGGGCGCAAACGCATGCGCTGCGATAAATAAAGACGAAGCCACCGTGGAAAACTGAAGCATAAACTTCCGACCAACATAGTCGGTCAAATGCCCCATCCAGACCTGGAGAATACCACCGAAAGTGTAGGCACCGGCAATTACCCAGCCCATAGTCTTTAGGCTGACGCCAAAATCCTCTCGGATAGCCGGCAGCGCATAGGCAAACAGTGCTAGGTCCACCTGAGTGAACATGTAAGCAACTACGCAGACGGAAAAAGCCTGAAGAGGGTAACCTCGGATTTCGGACCACATATCTAGGCACGGATGTTGAGACAACACTCTCACCGTAACGGAGTGGTAAGAAGTTGTCGCCCTAAAAGACTGTATGTTTCTTAAAAGATAGCGGCAATGTCAGAATGACGATATTTTCCTGAAGGCCCTTAAAGGCGCCAGAAAAAACATTGTTGTTGCTGCAAACGCTGAAAGTTTCTGCAAGATGATGGTTATTATGATTAGTCTACAAGTAATTTATCCCAATCTCTGCATTAAATAGGGTTCTCGGAACCCGTGTACAGCCTTTTCCTTGGACCATTTGTCATCCGCTATTTTTAGTCGTTGCGCCGCCATGTTGATATCGTGATAACGGGCAAAGTTACCGCCCAAAATCTTCGCCTTGTCCGCATCGGTTAGAGAAAAATCAGCACCCTCTGGGGGTTGGTAATCAATGAAAGATTTGACAATCCAGTAGGGGTGCTGATTTACAGCCGTCGACGCATAAATAATTCGGTTGGTGTCTACTCGGTTCATGTACATGGACATGAGTCGGGTAAATTTATCCAGATCGAACAATGGAAAAAGCATGGGGCCTTCGAGAACGGCTGTAACATTATCTCGTGCGTTGAGAAGACGCACGGTTTCCTCTAACAAAAGCCAACCAGCATGAACTATATGGAAGGTAATGTTGGGAAAGGTTTCAGCTGCCCTATGTATGTCCTCAACACCTAACGCCTTTGTCTTATCCCCCGTGTAGCCAACTAGTTTATGGATAGCAATGTGCTTGATGCCCTTACCCTGCAGATAGTCGAAAAAAGGTAAGGCAAGCTCCTCGTCATCCATAAACCAACCTTCCCATTTACCTTGTTCTACATTGAGTTGAGTTGGGTAGAGTTTGATACCATCGGCACCCCGCGCAATGGCCTCATCAGCCACCTCATACATACGGTCCTGGTTAAATAAATCGACGGCCGCATACCAAACAACTCGGTCAGGGTACTTGTTCTTCAAGTAAGCACCTTTGTCATTGGACACCAGACCGTCATAATAGAGGTCAAACATTGGCACTGAATGCATACAAACCATGTTTGTCGCACTCTCCAGTAGCATAACATCCATTACCTCATCGGCCTGCCAATCACGCTCCCACTGTTGGTAGGTCAGGCGAAAGCGCTCAGGCGTGCATAGCTCGTGATATGAATAAGTAGTGTTTATAGAGTTTCCCGCCTCGCGCCTAAGACGACGATTGTATGGGGCATGGTTATAACAATGGGCAACCGCATCAATAACAAAGAACTGCTCAGAGTTAGGAGCGAGTTCTGGCGACCACTCAGCGTTGGCCCGGGAGGGCAAACCAGCTGACATTGTCAGAGCACCAGCGCCGAGGCTCCCTATGGTTCTCAGGGCACCTCTTCGCTCAAAATTTCGTTTTTGTAACTCAATCATGCTTCCTTCTCTCCCTTTTTGTGTAACACTACACCTATGAGAGAGGTTGCGACAGAGCCCAGCGACAAAGAAGCAGCCGTTTTGGCTGCGCTAGGAAAAATTATTGATCCATGTATGGCGCTATCAGGAAAAACCCTATCAATCCTAGACATGGGTCTGATCAACACAATCGAGGAAACCTCTGATGGTGTGATTGAGGTGCGGATCACTTACACCGAGCCCACTTGTACTTTTGCGTATCGTATTATTGGCGCGTTAGAAGACCTGCACAAAGACATACCTGGTGTTACTGCAGTTAAAGTAATCAGCGAACCCTTACCGCAATGGGGTAAACACCGCCTCAGCCGCAAGGCTCGCAAGCTTTTCTCCAGTGACAGTAAAGCCTTTTGGGAAGCCAAGACCCCAAATTTAATGCGAAGAAAAAGACCCTAGACCGCAGTTTCAGGCGTGACGGAGGGGTACCGGCCCATTGTCAAAATCAGCAATGCCCCAGCAACAAAACACGCTGCTGAAATGAACAGTATCGGTTGGTAATCACCATAAATATCAAACACCGAACCAAAGATGGCGGGTGCGAACCCGGAGCCAATGGAAAAGAACCCGAATTGAATGCCATAGAGCACACCATAATTTTTGATTCCGAAATACTTGGCGGTAAGAAAAGCAAGCATGTCCAGTTCAGCACCAGCAGCAAGCCCTATCAGAGGCACAGCTATCAATAGGAGCGTGGGTGAAGTGCTGTCACCAGTAAGTATAAAGCAGGAAATCGCCGGAGCTATCAGAAACACAAAAGCCACCCCTGGTGCCCAAATCATATCTATCAAATAGCCGGCTAATAGGCGCCCAATGATAACGCTAGCCCCAATCATCGCTGCATACCCTGCTGCATTAGTGCGCTCCAGCCCCTTGTCAGTAAGTAGCGGTACCAGATTTGTTATCAAGCCAGCGACGCTGCCGCAAATTAGCAGCATAGCTATGCCCATAGCCCAGAATTTGTAACTAGAAAATGCCTGCCGCAATTCGAGCCCCTCGCTTACTCCTGATGTCAGCTTGCTCTCAGCAGGGTCCTCAGTGATAGCCTGAGTCTTGGCCTCAGGATCGCGAAAGAACAAAATCAAGATCGGTAGACCTATGACGGCAATAGCCAAACCCAATCCCAAGTATGCACCGCGCCAGGTGTAATCGCGGATTAGGTAGGCCGCCGCAACCGGCGCAAACGTCCCAACCACGCCAGTCCCGCCCATTGTGATACCAAGTGCCAAGCCTCGGTTGCGCTGGAACCAAGATGTAACTGTCCTAGTCCAAGTTACCGGATTAGTGCCAGTACCGATCAACGCCATGAAAATCCACAACGCATAATAGGTGGTGATTTGGCCTGAGGTTTGAGACAGAAGTGCAAAGCCTATAGCAACCGCTAACACAGATGGGATTCCTATGCGCCTGGCACCTAACCGGTCGATAGCGGCGCCAATCACAGGTGCTAAGAAGATGGCGGTAATCATCACAAAGGAAAACGCAAACTGTGTAGCGCCGCGACTCCAGCCAAATTCTTCAGAAACCGGCACCACAAATACGCCATGGGTGTAGAACGGAATAGCATTTATGCCACATGCTGCGCCCACACTGGACGCTAGCAATGGTTTCCACGCAGTTCGGAATTCATCCCAACGTGAGCAAACCGTCATCTATAGTTTCCTCAAGCTTTCCATCAGGCGCTCTATCTCTACATGATACAATCTTGACCGAATCGGCCCACAAACGCCCCTTGCCTTATAGAAAAACCTGCCATTTTCCCACGTTAATATCAGGTCATTTAAGTCCGAATCCCAGACTACCGGGATTCATCGTGCCCTTCGGATCCACCATCGCCTTTATGTTTGCAAGCAGCTCGAGCGTATTATCCTTGAGGCCTTCCTGATAGGGATAGTACTTACCAATCTGCAAATGCACGGCACCAACGTCAAGAAACACTTGTCTAATTTCGTTGCGCATCTTTAGCACCAGTTCTGCGGCTTCATCATTTTTCTCATATGTCTTGAGTTTGGAGAGGTAATCATCTTCTAGCACCTTTTCATGCATGTTCAGACGCTTGTCTGGGTAGAAAAATACTGGCTCGATAAGAAACATTGTGGTGCCTGCGCTCACTAGAAGATAGCCGTTGCGAACTCCTAAACGCTCCTTTGCGCCCGAGAACCTATCAAATATTTTGGCAATTTCTTGCAAAACAGGAATAGCTTGCGAGTGGGAGACAATGCCATGGATAGGAACCCAGCGTTCACCACTTGGGCCAAGCATCGTATTCACCGGAGCAAATGGTACAGCGGCTATGATAGTGGGCAGAGACGCCTGCAGCTCGCGACCATTATTGGAGGCGCTGATTTTCCGCACCTCCTTGAGAGAATGCTTAACTCCAGCAGCGCATTTATCCTCCATCAGCAAGTGCAGTCCAAAGAATACGTTCTTTAGGTAGTGCCGGCCAGCCAAAGCAATCTTGAGCCCGGTCCACGGCCCATTTTGTTTAATTACCTTCCAGAGGGTACCTATATCCTGCATCAAGCCCGGCTTAGCTTCCAAAGCGCGGGCCGATTGTTGCCCCGCATCGAAAGCAGCACTTTCGGTGATCAGGCCACGCCGGCTCATTTCCGACAGGGCCCCAACCATAGCCTCCCCAGTATCGAAGCCAAACGAAGCAAATCTTCTATGTTCTTGTCTCTGAACCAGGCGGAAAGTAGCCACCGCCTTAAAACCCATAGCCCCTGTGTCTGCCAGGAATAACCCCATAAGATCTGGTCCGTAATGCTTCATGAAGGGCACACCCTTCTTCCGAGCATGTGCTCCAGTGTCAAGTACCGTGCCATCGGCAAGTACCACCGTTAGGCCAATCACTGATTCTACCGCCGTCCCATGAGGTCCCGCGCCGAAAAATATCGAGTTCTGGGAAAGCGCGCCTCCAACTACAGCTTTGACTCCTGACAGCGGTCCCCAGTAGGGGGTGCGCACTCGCTTAGGTGCCAGAGCTTCGTTCAATTCCTTCCATGTGCAACCGCATTCCACCGTAACGTACATGTCCTCCGTGTTGATCTCGATGACACGGTTCATCCGCCTCATGTCCATGCACAAACTTTCTTTGCTTACATGCAAATAACCATCGGTGTACGACATGCCGCCACCTCGGGGTACTACGTTTATGCCCACCTCGAACGCCGCCGCTGCAGCATGAGACAGCTCATCGACTGCACCGGGACGCACAATTGCCAGCGGCGTTTCCATTGAACGAAATACATCCTCGGCAAAGAATGCCCTATCCTCATCGGAGGTAAGCACGTTATCCGCCCCCACCGCTTGCTTCAGATTATCGAGGAGAACCTGATGTTGGCCGAGATCCGCTCCGGCACTAGGTGCCACGGGCGCTCTGACTAGGTCTTGTGTGAGTGTCGCGGTGATGGCTGGTCCGTCATCGGGCATGGTTCTATCCCCCGAGGGTGTTTGCATTTAATGCTGCTGGACGAAATTCTAGACTTATTACATTTCTTGACGAAACAATGAACGCGTAACGGTCGTTTTTTTTAATATTCCTGAAATTTCGAATTCTTTAGTTATTTGAAACAATATACCGGGCTCGCCTTATGACCAAACCCAAAACTAAGAATACAGGGATTTCTAGGTCACTTTCCATCGCTCAAAATTATTGTACTTCCAGCGTTACCGAACTTATTTTTCTCCTTAAACGGATTTCTTGGCATTAGAAAAATAACAAGTATTGCAACTCAACACGTGCTTATCCTTATAATTTAGCCTGCTTGTCGCCCTGCTTCTGCACGGTAGTGTTTAAGTCCCCACCATAAGCCGAAGCACATGATTAGACTAGTTACACCGCAAGTTATAGACCACCCGTATTTTAGAGCATTGGGATCGCCAATAATGTCGGTGATCAGACCAACCATAGGTGGCCCCACTAAGGCCCCAAAAAGATTAATAACAAGGAAAAGGAGAGCCGTGGCCTGACCCCTTAGCCTGCTTGGTGTAATGGCAATAACGGCCGTAGTAGTAACGGCAGTTGTCATGGACATACCGATGAAACCGAAAAAAAACATTAGAACACCAAGCTCAGGTGTGGGCATGAGAGGGAAGATGGTAAGGAATGGCAGAACTATTACACCACCAGCAAATACACAGCGGTAAGGTCCATGTGCAATGCCAGCCAAGGTCCACCGAGCTGCAAGCCAGCCGCTCAGATTAGTAACCAAGATACCATTGACTATAAGAACAACGCCGATAGCAAGACCACTGGTACCCACATCCCAACCCCAAGTGCGCAGAAACAAAGCAGGCGTCCAAAAGCTCGCTGCACCAACTAGAGTAGTGCCCCACGCACCAAAACAGACGGCAAGATAAGCCTTCCATCGAGACCCGAAATATCTCGCCGTGTCCCGCACAGAGGGGTTCTCCGCCAAATTACCATCGGTGAATTTAGTACTCCCAAATCCGTCACGTCGAATGGGTTCCGGTACAGTGATGTAGAATAAGGCGGCTAGAAATAAGCCAGGCATTGCTACTACTAGAAAAGCTGTTTGCCACGAATAGAGCTCACCCAATAGTGGGAGCACCAAGGGAGGCGCTGCATTGATCATCTCTACCACCTGGCCACCAATTAGGTAAGTGCTACCAGCACCAAGGGGTGCCGCACTTATCCAAAAAGCCATGGCCCGCGGCCGGGTACCAACAGGAAAGGTATCACCGATTAGGGAGGCAGAGCAGGGCGCAATGGTAGCTTCTCCGATACCAACTCCAATGCGCGCAGCAAAAAGAGTGATAAAGCTCTTTGTAATGCCGCAAGCGGCTGTCATAAGTGACCACAGAGTAATTCCAACTGTAACAATGATACGCCGACTTTTTCGATCAGCCAGCCAACCAATTGGAACACCTAGCGTTACGTAGAACACTACGAAGGCTGGGCCTATAAGCAAACCGATCTGAAAATCGTTGAGGTACAACGTCTCCTTTATTGGCTCGATCAGCAGACTCAGGATGTAACGGTCTATATAGCCGACGATATAAATTATCGTCAGCAGACAAACCACATACCAAGCATAGAGTGGTCGCGGATAAGACGAAGCCGCAGGGCCGGCGTTAACTTCAGCCAATTAAGCCTCTATCATCATAAGTTCTGAGCACTAGATGTGCCTTAAACCAGAAGTTAAAGAAAAATCATGCTGCGCTTTGGGCACCCTCGTTGCGCCGCCACTGAAGAAATCTATGACCCAGCAGACGCCCGAACGTTAACGCCGGTGTAACACTGCCACCAGGAATGAACGCGTGGCCATTCAGGCGCCCAAAGCCTAGAACCTCACCTGCCGCAAATAGATTTGGAATTGTTTTGCCATCCACGTCGACAACATTGAAGGTCTCATCAGTGACCGCACCAGCCGGACTCATGACGCTCATACCAACACAATGGATGGCGTAGAAGGGTGGCTTTTTGATCTCCTTCGGCAGGCATTCCCGGCCAAAGTCCGGATCCTCGCCAGCGCGCACTAACTCATTGTAACGCTCCACTGTTGCATTAAGACTAGTTGGATCTACTCCCATCTGTTCAGCCAGATCGCCCAGGCTATCCGCCTTAAGAAAAGATGGGTGGCTTCCTAAGGCTGCGTGAAACTCTTCGTCAGTCCAGAATGGGGTGATCTTGGGCGCGTTCTGGCGCACACCTTCATCAAAGACAAGGTAGTGACGCCATTCTGGCTGCTCTTCCAAACGTAACTCACGTTCATCGACACTGGGTACGTCTTCGCGCAAGAATCTCTCGCCCTGTATGTTTATGCTTATCTCCCAGGGCTGCCGAGATTGAGGAGAGGTGTCCAACCAAACGTAGTCGCTTAAAGCATTGCCCTCTCCACCAATATAGGTGCTGCACATAGGATCGTTAGGGTCATCAAGCACACAGCCATAGCTTGGCAAAGTATTTTCACCTCCTTCAATCCTCGCATTTACCTCCTCGAGTAGCCTAAGGCCTTTTCCTTGGGAGTTTGGGTTTGTAGCACTGTAATGAGGCTTGCCCGGTGAGTATTTTTGGAACATCTGTCGGTTAGCTGCATAACCGCCGGAAGTAATTACGACATTGTCCCCACTGTGATCCTCTGCTTTGCCGTCCGACGTTGTTGTGCGTATACCAGTTACAGCACCTCCTTTGTCTCTCAGAATCTCAGTACATTCAGTTCCAAAACGTAGATCAATTCCACCCTTCTCGACTTCCGTCATGAGCACGGGTTCAATGCACTTGATCAGTGCCTTTCCTTCTTCCGGTGACCAAAAAGAGCGCTTAGTGAAATATGGCTCGTGAACCATCAGCACGCCGGGACATTCCGGATCCACATTGTAACCAATGTCCAGCAGCCAATCGATGGTGGCCCCACAGTGTTCGGCATCGATGCGCATAATAGATTCGTTAAAGGTGTCGTGGGAAATACGTCGCATATCGTCCAGGAATTCCTGGGGGCTATCATCGATTCCCCTCTCCTTATGAAGCCGTGTGCCTGTAGCTGCCATCTGTCCCCCGGAATACCAAAGTGTGCCACCTACCCTGTTATCCTGTTCCACCAACAACACGTTTGCACCCCGTTTTGCTGCAAAAATCGCTGTCGGCATACCCGCGGTTCCAGCACCGACAACAATGACGTCCCAGTGTTTAGCCATTACATTTCCTCATTTCTCTTGGTGCGTGGTGAAAAAACATATGCTAGACACTAAACCGCACAGCTCGCCGAGAAAAGAGTTATTGAGGGTTATTCAAGGCGTTCGATTTGCTCTGGATTATAAGAAATCTTGAAAGCATAACTAAGCGAGAGTCAGGTCAGTTAATAAAAGGGGGGCGTGATGCCTGAAACGGCTTCATCGGCAGTAAAACGCGGATTTACGGACATTGAAGAAGGTCAGGTGCATTATCGAATCGCCCGACCCAAAAAAGACCAGGGTAAGCAACCTGTGGTAATGTGTCACGGCTCACCAACCTCTTCTCTCACCTTCGCCCCATTAATGGAGTGTTTTGCGCATAGCCGTGTGGTGTTTGCGGCTGACACTCTGGGCCAGGGAGACTCGTGCCCACCAGCGGACATGGAAGCAGAAATGCCGTATTTCGGTGATGCTGTGCGTCGTATCATCGATACTATGGGTCCGGAGTTTGAGAACTTTGATCTGTATGGCACCCACACTGGTGCTGCAATCGCTGCTGAATTAGCTCTCGCCGCACCGGAGCGCGTTAATAAGCTAATCCTGGATGGTACCATCGTCACCTTTCCCGAATGGGCAACGAAATATGTAGATCACCTCGATAATAGCCATCTAATCGACACTAATGGAACTCAGTTCTTCACCATGTGGAACAACATGCGTAACGTCATGCTCTTCTGGCCACCCTATGAGACTGATCCAGAACACATGCGGCCTTGCGGTCTACCTTCGGCCCAGAAACTCCATGAAATGGTGGTTGATTCGCTCAAAGGTATCCGAACCAATCACGTCGCTTATAGAGCAGCAGTTCTATACAAAGCCAAGGAGCGTTTGCCCCAGATTTCCGTCCCAACGCTTGTAGCTTGTGCCAAGTGGGACATGCTTTGGCCCGAGATGGAGCCGGCTGCAGAACTAATTCCGGGAGCAATTTCTATGTGTCACCCGCACGATCAGCCAGAGAGTCACGCTACACCGGAAGAGCTAAACGATCTTACTGAAATGCTCACCGGGTGGCTGGACGCATAACTGTGCCACTTGCAGCACACGGCTGCGAGGCTTAAACTTGCTAGCAGGAACGAAAACTGATGCTAAGGAGATAAGTGATGTCCAACCGCCAAGGCACCCATGACATGCTCGTTCAGCCTATTCACGACGAGATGGCCCGCCAGGATTTTTGCCAGGCCATGAGAGCCCATCTATTAGACGAAGTGCAGGCCGGCAGTCGCTCCGTTTTTGAAGGTCGTGTGCGGGCGGCATTTGAGAAAGAGCAAGGCCGCGAGATCAAGAATCGTCATGACATTCGGAAAGCAATGACGCCGGACCCTTATTACCGGCTCTACTCTGCATCCTTGCGCAGCACTCAGAACTTAATGTGGGACGCTATTATTGATTCCGTCGAGCGCGAAATGCCTCGGCTCAAGACCCAATTTAAAAAGAATCACAATAGTGCCAAGGGATCTCTAACCCTGGATGCCAACCTAGAAATTCCCCGCTATCACACTGCGGCGGATATACACCTTCAACCAGGCGCCTATCACACTGACCAAACTGATGATGACGTCAGCGCGGGCGCCATTTTTGACCGAGCCATTCACATGTACGGCGATGGCAAATTCGGACCCTATAGTGACGTAATGGGGCAGGTTATACTTGGTTACTTGGCGGAAGCCCACTCTAGCTTCAAACCTAAAAGCGTTCTCGACATGGGTTGCACTTCGGGTAATTCAACTTTGGCTTATGTAGATGCTCTGCCCGATGCGACCGTACACGGTGTCGACGTCGGAGGACCATGTGTGCGCTATGCCCATGCCCGCGCCGAATCCATGGGTAAAGCAGTGCATTTTTCACAACAAAACGCCGAACATACTAATTTTGGTGACGAAAGCTTCGATCTAGTAGTGTCCCACATTCTATTCCACGAAACCTCCCGAAAAGCCTTGCGCAATATTATTACTGAGTGTCACCGAATCTTAAGGCCAGGAGGGATTATGTGTCACCTGGACATTCCGCAAGACCGTCATTGTGATGACCTATACGATTCCTTCATGTGGGACTGGGAGGCCTATAACAATAACGAAACTTTCTGTGTCGTTATGCGCGACATGGACTACGAGGCGGAAGCAATCGAAGCCGGATTTGAATCAGACAAAGTTTCGATCTGGAAAACACCTTTCAATTGGCCCCTTCTCGTCGGCATAAAATAGAGGTCAGCACGTGTCTTCAAACGATAACGAAGTGGGCGACACCATACATCTAGTTCGGAGTTCCAAGGGTAAGAAACCCCAATATTTCGAGGATCCGGCCTGCGACAAACTGCACAGCATGCTATGGGCGGTGATCGAAGAGTTGTCGGTGGCTAGAGATCGTATTGATGCCCTCGAGCGGACTCTAGAGCAGCACGAACTCACCAGTGTAAACGAGGTTGATAGTTACATACCTAACGATGCAGCTGCTGATGCTCGAGCCGAGCGACGGAGAGGCTATATCCGTCGAATTACTCAGTGTTTTGCAGATGAGGCCAACCAGCTTAAGCGCGCCGATCCCGCCCTTGAATTTGAGGAAGTGGTGAAAGTCACGGCTGACGAGGCCTGATCCAAAAGCTTCAAATCTCATTAGCTCTTAACCCATCAACCCTGGAAGCCAAAGAGCAAGAACTGGGAATAAAATTAGCAGGATCAGTAATATAAAGTCGCAGGCCAGGAACGGTAACGCGGCGACTATAACCTCCTGCAACTTTGTGCCCTTGGGTGCAACTCCAGTCATCACAAACAGCAGCAGCCCGAATGGTGGTGTTGTCAGACTCATTTCCATAGCCAGCAACACGACAATCCCAAACCAAACGGGATCAAAACCGAGTGCTAAAGCCAGAGGAAAAAAGAACGGAACGGTCAGCAAGAGGATAGACAACTGATCCATGAACATCCCGAGGACCACCAGCACCAAAAACATACCGAGCAGCTTAGTCATAGCGCTTGCGTCCCATCCGGACGCTAAACCCACAATGTCCTGGGATAAGCCGGAAAAAGCTAGAAGCTGGGAGAACGCAGCGGACGCAAACACCAGAAGAAAAACCATTCCGGTAACTGAAATAGCCGTTTCCAGGGACTTTACTATAGATGTCACCGTCAGACATTTGAACAAGGATGCTAGCACCAAAACAGCGACCACCCCAAAGGCGGCAGCCTCTGAAGGCGTGGTTATGCCGAGCACGATGAAACCCACCACACAGAAAATGACAAGACCCATAGGCAGCACATTTATCGCAAAACCCATGAGCCGCTCGCTAAGAGTTAGCAAGTCAACCGCGTAGGCAGGCGCCTGAGTGGGATCGCGCCACACCTGCAAAGCGATAGCCGCCACATAAAGTAGGGCCAACAGCAACCCCGGCAACAATCCAGCCACAAGCAACGCAGCAATGTCTACTCGAGCTAATGATCCAGTAAGCACGGCCAGGTTAGACGGAGGGATAATCATAGCAAGTCCGCCAGTCCCGATTATCGGACCGATTGCCAGCATTTTAGAATATCCACGCTTCTGCATCTCGGGAACCATAAGAGAGCCGAGCATTGCCGTATTAGCCATGCTCGAGCCTGTTAGTGTGGAGAAAGTCGTGCCGCCTACCACCGTAACGTAAGACAAGCGCCCCGGCAGCCTCCCGAACAAAGCTTCTAGGGCGTCAAACACCCGACTGGCCAGGCCAGAATGAAATAACAACGCACCCATCAGTACAAACATGGGGATTGCTACCAACCGGAACGAAGTAATTAAGTTAGTCGCATTATCTACGAGCTGCACAATGCCAATAAAGCCGCCCATGAGCAGGAAAGCACCAACAATGTTAGCGGTCAGAAAGGCGAAAGCCACTGGCACACCAATAATCATTAAAACCAGAACCAAAATAAAAATGAATGTGCCAACAGAGGCGGGATCAAAAAACATTAAGTAATACCGAACATCTAGTACCGTTCTTCTGTATGTGCGCCCTCTTCCGGCGGTCCATAAAAGGACTCCCCAGTCAACAATAAACGCAGAAATTCACAGCCAACAAAAAAAAATCCGATGAGCAGTGGCGTAAATAAAAGCCAGCGCGGCAAATCAATCGATCGCGGCTCCGTATCAGCCAGACCTATACTTTCCATCACCAAGCCACCAGATACGTATGTGATGACAAAGGCAACAGCAGCGCACAATCCATAGACTCCTATCTCGACAAAGTAACGTGGGGTGATTGGTAACCGCTCGTAGATAAGGCGTACAACCACATGGCCACGCTTCCTCACCAGATAAGGCGCTGCAAACATAGTGAAATACAGAAGTGCGTACTCGGTAAGAGCGACTGTAGCCCGGGGCGGCTGCATACCGAGATTGCGCAAGGCCACATCAAAAACGATTACTGTGCACATAGACACCAGAATGGAACCAGAAATAACCGCTAGCGCTGTAACGCATCCGTCGTAGACATCCTTAGCGTGTGCCTTCATGAGCAGCTGTTCCCAATCATGAGAATCATTTTGAATTCAGTTTAACACATTGTCTAGAGAGTGGCATGCACACAGAGTTTAGCAACATTGGAAAACCCGCTCAAATCAAGACACAATAAATGGTTTGTGCGGCCGCAGTTGAGATAGGGAGCAAATTAGAAGCCGGACGGCACACCTGCTGGATCGAATAAAGGACGCAGACGAGCAACTGACTCGGGCACCCTCCGCTCCATGCGCGCCCATACCGCATCAGCGGCCAAACTGCGATATTTGTCTGCGGCACTCGCAGACAATCCAACATAGGTCATGCCCTCAGCAGCGAGAACCTGTTTTTCCAAGCTTTCCTTAGCCTTAAACCGCTCCCTAGACTCACGTTCATAGGTGAGGGACTCGTCCATAAGCAGCTCCTGCACATCAGTTGACAGAGACCGCCAGCGATCCAAATTTACTTGAAGCGTCATTACTGGATTCAGCACACCTGGGTCAATACGATAGTGAACAAACTTCTGAAAGCCCTGATTTGACATTGAGGTTGAAGTCCATGCAATCGCGTCCACAGTACCCCGTTCAAGCGCGGTGTAAACCTCAGAGGAAGGTATATCAATTGGGGTAGCACCCACCGCCTTGAGAAAGGCCCTGTAAGTTGGGGTGGTACGGATTCTTAAACCAGAAACATTTGGCAGGCCATCGCTGCGGAAGACCGGCGGGGCGCGCGTAAAGATGTGTAGTCTATAGCCAGTCTGGTGCCAGCCGAGAAAAAAAGCGTTAAGTTTTTCCATCCAGTAGTCCTGGATAGCTTCGTAGGCACCGTTACGGCGCGCCTCGATTGGTGTCACAGAAGCACCGAGGAAAGCATCTCCTTCCGGCACAACACCGATTAGATAAGTCGCGGCACCAAAGTACACATCCACTACCCCGCGGCGCAGAGCATAGACCATTTGGCGCTGAGGTATCACCTCCGGGCCCCCTAAGTAACGTATGTGCACTCGGCCTTTACCTCGCACATTAACTGCCTCAACAAACAGCTGCAGGTCTTCAGCAAACTCCACATTCAGTGCCCAGGGGGATATAGCAGTGAGCTCAACCTCAGCTTGAACAGCACTAAAATTGCCAAGCCAAAGAATAGTTATGAAAAAATGGAGGCACCAGCGCAATGATTCTAAATCCGCTCGCACACTAACTTGATCTTGTGCTGGCTTATGTTTTTGACCTGGGTTTTCATGGCATAATCCGCCGTGCATACCGTTAAAGCAGAGTTTTCCTGCATCTGATGAGCGTGAACCTAAATATAAGCATAACCATAAATCGTCACATGACCGTGTAAATCGGAGGAATAGCAATCTACAACCAATCAGTCTAAACTAAAGTCTAAGAGCGCACTTAGAAAAAATTTCTGTAATAGTTTGATGATGCCGCATAGGGACGCAGCCATGAACAACAAACCTAAAACAGATTCTACTGCAACTGACAATTACAAGGGAGTATGGGACAACCGTCTTGGCTTCGGAAAAAAACCAGCCTTGGTAGTCATTGATTTTATGAAGGGATATACCACGAAGGATGCACCTCTTTATGCACCTGGTGTGGTAACGGCAGTTAGTGAAAGCGTGGATTTGCTGAAAGCAGCCCGTAAGGCCAAGATTCTAATTCTTCATACCAATGTCCGGTACAATCCCCACACTTTCGATAACAGTGGCCTATGGACAAAGAAGGCACCAGTACTCAAGTGCCTAGTCGAAGGCAACCCCTATGCGGAGACTTGCGAAGAGGTCCAGCCACTGGAAAGCGAGACAGTAATATCGAAGCAATATGCAAGCGCCTTTTTTGGTACCAGCCTTGCTGCAACAATGACCGCACAGAACGTGGACACTGTGATTATGATTGGGTGCTCGACCTCTGGCTGCATACGCGCATCCGCTGTAGACTGCCTGCAGCACGGTTTTCGGCCCATTGTCATCCGTGAATGTGTTGGCGACCGTCACGATGGGCCCCACGACTCCAATTTGTTTGATATTGATGCCAAGTACGGCGACGTAGTCACCAAACAAGAGGTGTTGGATTATCTAGGGACTTTGAACTGACGCCGACATCTGTTAATTAGCAAGACTAATCCGTAATTGGACTCATGAAAAAAGGGGGACCCCATGAGTGACCTAACACAAACCCATCATTACGATTATTCCGCAATCATTGACCGCGATCCCTTAAAGCTACCGAATGGAGCTAGAGTCGCCGTTGTCCCATACATCAATATTGAACATTTTCCTGAAGATATACCCGGCACAGCTCTAGTGCCTGGGACTGCCGGATTTACTCCCGACCCATTAAACTACGGATGGCGCGATTACGGTAACCGAGTTGGTTTATGGCGCATGATGGATATTATGGATCCTCTCGGTATGCGCGCTACCGTATGTCTTAACTCGGATATTATCCGCGAATACCCTCGAATCATAGAGGAAGGCCAGAAGCGCAACTGGGCGTGGATAGGCCATGGCATCAATAATGCTCCTGCAAACTTCCTTTCCGGAATCGAAGAGGACCGAGAAAAAGAAATTATCGGAGAGGTCCTAGAGGATATGGAAAAGGCGCTAGGTAAAAAGACTAAAGGGTGGCTAGGCCCGTTTCTAGTCGAAACCATGAACACGCCAAATATACTGGCCGAATTCGGAGTGCAATACCTCTGCGATTTCTGCGCCGACGACCAGCCATTTAAGTTTAACACTAAGAGCGGCAGCCTTATTTCCGTGCCTTATACTGTGGAACTCAACGATATTCCAGCGTTCCTAAGCCTCGGTGTTACGGGCAATGCTTTCGGAGACATGATCATAGACCAATTCGACGTGCTCTACGAAGAGGGGGCTACGAACGCTCGAATCATGCCTATTTGCCTGCATAACTTTCTGATCGGTGTGCCTTTCCGTGCCAAACATTTAAAGCGAGCCTTCGAGTACATTGCTGGTCATTCTGACGTATGGCTAACCACCGGTGATGAAGTCAATGACTGGTACCGGGAGAATTATATGTAGATCTGCGTTCAATGACGGACGCCAGGAAAACCTGTCTTTCTGTGTTATCGGTTACTCTATGGTCGGGAAAGCAATACAGGATTAAAAGGTCTGACTAAACGAATTGCACTTATTGGTTCGGGTCTTATTGGTGTCGGGTGGGCGGTTGTTTTTTCCCGCGCCGGCTGGGATGTGGTTTTACATGACATAGAACCTGGACGCGCAGAGCGTGCGATCGGGGACGTTAATGCGTCACTGAAGAACCTTGAGAACTGCGGCTTCCTCCCATCTGCGGCAGATTGTGCCAAACATTTAATTCCTGCCAACAGCATTGAAGAGGCCGTCGCCGGTGCTACTTACGTCCAAGAAAATGTGCTAGAAACCCCTGAGGAGAAACTGGCAGTTTTCAATGAACTCGACCGTATAGTTTCGCTGGATGTTATACTTGCCAGTTCAGCCTCAACGATTCCTGCGTCAAAGTTTACGGAGCATCTTAAGGGCCGGGAGCGGTGTATAATCGTCCACCCGTGCAATCCCCCTTATCTGGTGCCGCTGGTAGAGATTGTTCCGGCACCGTGGACAGCTGAGTCCACCACACAGTATTGCTTGGATCTCATGGATGAGGTGAACCTGGTGCCCATCCGCCTGAACGCGGAAATATACGGATTTGTTCTCAATCGTCTGCAAGTAGCATTAGTCAACGAGGCCATGCATCTCGTAGCCCGGGGGGTAGCCTCACCTGCGGATGTAGAAAAATGCCTCAAGAAAGGTCTTGGTCTACGCTGGTCGTTTATGGGACCCTTTCAGACCATGGACCTAGCCGCCCCTACAGGATTCAAAGAATATGCTACCAAGTTCGGTCATTCGTATCGCGACATGGGCAAAGAGTTAGGAGTTGCTGAGGACTGGTCTATCGAAGCCATAGAAGCAGTCGACCGTTTCCTGCGAAACGAAGTACCACTGGAAAAACTTGCCGAGCGCGGTCATTGGCGTGACCGGAAGCTCATGAAACTTTCTTCAGACACAGATACATAAACGGCAATATATCTTTACATGCACTGCCGGTGACGGAATGAGCACTTTTATGTAAAGCCTCATCGAGTCTAAACAGAAAAATCAACCCCTGCATCATCAACTGCTCGGTCACCGGTAGGAAGGCCAAGCACCCATTTTCCTGCAGGCACAGCTGCCCTATCCCAAATAAGAGAAGTGTGCGCGGCAATAGCGCGAATATCGCGATAGTGGCGTTGGACCGGGTTATGCCCAATTTGACCTTCTGCTCCCATCATAGAAACGAGGCGATCAATGGCACGCACCGCGAGCCTGGCGGCATAAGAAAAAGTTAATCTTTGCAAGACCCACCGTTCCCCGCTGATGATTCGGCCAGCAGCACCATCCTGATGCAATCCCTGTAATACATGCTTGATCATTCGATCAGCTACCTTAATGTCCATAACCGACTCCGCAACCCGCACCTGCACGCCTTCTTGTTCAGCCACCCTTTCCCCAAACTCTCGCCCACGCCGAGATTTAGTAATGGCCAAATACTCTTCCAGCGCGGCCTTCGCGGACCCTATCAACGGACCAAGAAAACTGGACTCGAGGTAGGGCACAAATTCCACCTCATAAATGTATGAGTCGTGCAGCTTCGCCCCTCCTGGTGATGCTTGTGTCATATCATCGCTTTTTATAGTTAGGTGGTCTGGCACAAATTGTTCTGTAATGGTAACACTGTTGCTCCCCGTCCCCCGAAGCCCTTCCGCCTGCCAATCATCAATAACACTGTATTGGCCGGCCTTAAGCAGAGCCATGCGATATGGGGGCCGAACGTTGGGTACCTCGTCTGTGGTCTCAATGACCGGAGCACCCACAATACACCAGCCCGCGTGATGTATACCGCTAGCGAAGGCCCAAGTGCCGGAAATCGTATAACCACCCCGGACCTTTTTCATTTCACTCTTTCCGGCGAATGCCGATGCAATGATTTCATCTGCTGCGCCTTCGAATACGTCATACTGAGCCTTCTGGCAAAAGCGAGCCACCATCCAAGGGTGGGACAATACTACCGCTACAATCCATGCAGAAGCGCCGCAGCCTCGGGCTAATTCTTCCGCCACATGACAATGCGCCCCCCAATCCAACTGTAGGCCGCCGAATATCGCTGGCGTATATATTCTCGTGAATTCAGCGTTTGTAAGAGCCCCCATAACATCGTCCGGCAGACGGCCGAGTTGCTCAGTCTCTACCGCTCTTTCCTTCAGCATAGGCACAAGTTTTTCTGCCCGATCAAGTAAGACAGCAAGATCCGTTCTTGAATTCTGATAAGTATTAGATTCAGTCATAAGCTCAGTATGTGGTGTATCACTCTCTCAAACCAGAAGAATAAGAGTTGTGGCTTTTACGCAGCACCCTGTCAAAAATAAGCGGAACTGGTAGTAATTCCTGTGCCCTCGGCACATACGGCGCTAAACTCACCAGAAGGCAATGGAATTAGATGAATACCTCATCTGCAGGGAGGCTCTCATTACGGACAAGGCTTATCGCGAAGCGAGTTATGGCGAGTTGGGGATCGGCTTTGGCGTTCGCCCGGCCGTGGTGGTGGTGGATTTCCAGGTAGGGTTTACTGATCCACAATACAAGCTTGGAAACTCTGCTCATATCCATGCTGCTGTTGAAAGAACTGCTGAGCTCCTAGCAGTCGCCCGGACCTGCAATGTGCCGGTTGCTAGTTGCAGGGTAGGCTGGGGTTCAAAAAGAGATATGGGGTTTTGGAAAATCGGCTGTCTATACGAAGGCTGGTTCTACGGTGACCCACAAACCGAGATGGATTCCAGGGTATATAATTCGGACTACGATTTTAATTTTTGGAAACACGCTCCTTCTATTTTCCACTCAACACCTTTAGTTAATTTCTTGGCCAAGAACTGCGTAGATACCGTAATAGTCACAGGATGCACCACTTCAGGCTGCGTGCGAGCCTCAATCGTGGACAGCTTTTCATACGGCTTCCGCACCATTGTGCCCGATGACTGCGTGGGTGATATGGACGAGGGACCACACTATGACAATCTTCGTGATTGTGGCAGACGCTACGCAGATGTGGTTAATGCTGCAGAAGTTATTAATTATCTCGAGAAACTGTCCTAGTATTAGGCAGTTAGTTATCAACACCTAATATGCAAAGTCGCCTTTTACTGGAGAGGCCGAATGGACCGAATTCTTAAACCAACCGACTATTATTTTGCCAATGTAGGTGATGTCTCTGCAGAGAGGATCACGTCTGTCGAAGGAGCTTCTGAAGCAGGCGAAATAACTGTTAGAGTTCTTCATGTGGGTGACAGAATCCTTATGCTCGAGGTTTTTCGGAGGAAAGGTCTAGTTGATCCTGTACATTCCCATCCGGACCATGAATCTTGCGGATATCTTATTTCCGGAAGTATGAAACTTATTATCGGAGATAAAGAATTTATTGCGAGCCCTGGCTCGTCCTGGATTCATCCTGTCGGAGTCGAGCATTACAGTGAAGCTCTGGAAGACTGCATACAAATTGAAGTTAAATCACCACCTCGGAAGACCTGGAAGACAGCTTAGACTCCGGTCACCCCCCGCCACATTCATTATAGGAGGGAGCTTCTCATGCTAGATCCATACGTTGTCTTAAAAACTCTCCACATTTTATTAGTTGGCGTCTGGCTGGGCTGTGATTTTGGGACATTCATTGCTGCCTCGCGTCTGCGCAATCCCAACCTGGCAATCGAAACACGGCAAGCGATGGGGCATCTTTCTGGATTACTCGATATGGGACCACGCTCCGCATTGGTATTACTGCTCATGCTCGGCATCACAATGAGTCATATGGGCGGATGGGGCTTCACCTTTAAGGGTGGAAACATCATGGCGGCCGCTGCCTTCGTTGTAGGAATTTTATGGCTAACCGGAATTTGGCACCAGTTCTGGGTGGATCACCCTCTACCCGGCGAAACCCGCTCCGCAACGCACATCAATATTCAGAATGCATTCCGTAAGTTAGATCTCGTTTTGCGTGTAGCTATTTCTAGTGCTTTATGTGTTTCTGCGGTTATTTCTTTAGCAGGTGATAGTGTCATCGAAGCCCATTGGCTTAGCGTCAAGTTGATCGCATTTTCCATTATAGTTATGTGCGGAGTGGCCATCCGTATCGTAATTCCCAGAACGCGGGCGGTAATAACCGAGATTTTTACCCTTGGTTCAACGCCGGAGCGGGAGGCACTCCTAGCGGCTCGGGCGGCCAAAGCGCGCGTTTTCGTGTTGACAATTTGGGCCCTCATTTGTGTCAACGTATGGATTACAGTTGCCAAGTTCTAAACATTAAAGTCGAGGATGAGTAACCATTATATAGGCAATAAATGAATTAAAATCGGGAGTTGCACCTCTCGGTTCCTACGGCTAAACAAAGCTAGTAAATTATTGTGTATTGAGGAGGAGGTGTCGTTGCCAACTGATAAAATAAACGGTCACAACATGTATTATGAAGTGCATGGTGAAAGTGGTGATCCAGTTCTGTTGCAGGGCGGATGGGGTACATTCTGCCACGGAGGAGAACATCACCTTCCTCGCGGACTTACTGATCAATACCAAGTGGTAATTATCGACTATCGCGGCTTGGAAGGGTCCGATGACCAACTGGATCTGACCCCAAGCATCTCAATGTATGCTGATGACGGAATAAAGTTGTTGGAGCACCTAGGTTTTACGAACGGAACTCATCTTATCGGTCTCGTTGGAATGGGAGCCTGCATTTCGCAAGTCATGGCACTTCAGAGACCAGACCTGGTGCGCTCCATGATGAATATGGGTGCCTGGGCGGATGCTACCGACCAGTTTTTCTATGACCAAATGGAAACATTCCGCCTGGTCCATAGGGATGCAGGCTGGGCCGCTTTTCAGCAATTTGTCTGTGTGATGTCTTTCCTGCCCCAATACTATAATAAGAATCGTCATCGCCTTCTTGGCCCTCAGGGTCCTTGGCGAGAGCTTAACGGAAAATTTCAGGCCCATGACAGATTTCTTGACGCTTGCCTCGCACACAATGTAACTGACGTTTTACATCAGATAAGATGCCCATCTCTAATTATTCATTCCCACCAGGATATAGTCACTAGCCCCCGCTTAACGAGGATAATAGAGGAAGGTATTCCCGGTGCTGAAGGCAAGGACTTGCTGGATTTCGGACACGTGGTCGCCGGCAAAGAGCAAAAGATAAGGTTCTGTGAGATTGTGTTTGACTGGTTGAGGCGGAATTAGTGAGGTTTGGTTTCACATTTATTCATAGCTCAAGGGCCTGATCAAAACAAAACCGATTTGAAGTAAGTCAAGGCTGCCATTCCCAATAGAAGAAGGGCGGCTCTAGGAACCGCCCTTCCTAAATATGATAATAATAAAGTACGATTAAGTTCTTACTCCGCTGCCTGCGCTAACTCGCTGGGCTGGAACACCGGTGGTTTGGGAGCCCGCAAATGAGTTTCCTCCTCGCAGTTCGCCAGAATTGTCTCTAGATCCGGCCCCTTATCAAATACCGGTGTCTGCTTCGGACGTTTGGCCTGCATTTCCTTTCTCAACTTTTTCGTCGCAGGCACATTAACCTTGCCGGCTTCACTGCACACAACCCCGTAGCGCCTAGCACCATTTGCTGTAACAAGACCTCTCCTCACCTCCAGAGCTACGGTTTCAGCATCGCGCTCAAGCGGATTACCGACACCGCCACCGCCCCAGGTAATGAAGGCGAGAATATCACCTTTCTTAACCTTGACGTTGTCGCATTTGGACTGATGGTACTCGACAACACCGGTATCATAACCACCACGATACATAATCTTGACTGAGCGCAGACCCGGTTCACCACCGGTAACTCCCCAAGGGTAGGTCAACCAGCGATCATCGTGGATCGAAATTTCGCCATCTTCAAGAAAACAATAATCTACGCGGAGCGCGTTACCACCGCGAAAGAAACCAGCTCCACCCGTATCAGCGATAGTTTCGTGCTTCTCAATCCTCAGCGGGAAGTAGGCTTCTATATATTCCTGTGGCACGTTCGTAAAGCTGGGCCACATCGAGTGACCGTCCGGCCCGTCACCATGTGGTCGGGCAGGGATACCCCCAAAACCGATCTGGTAAAGCTGGTACCACTCGCCACGGCTATCCGTCCCTGAATACATAAAATGCGGTGAGGAAGAAAATCCTGCAGCAGCCAAGAATTCAGGCGACTTCTGACCGAGCAAGGCGGCGAAGGTATCAAAGATACGGCCTAAAGCATGGGTCCTGCAAGACAAGGCAGCGGGGAAGTTTGGCTTAAGTAACGTGCCCTGGGGAATATGCACTTCGAGCAGATCGTAGAACCCGTCATTGAAAAGAATGTCGGGGTCGAACACCATAATCATATACACGCCCCAGAACATCTTGAGCATGTTTTCATTCAGATAAAAATTGATCGATCCGATCGCTTGAGGATCTGTACCTGTCCAGTCGAGGATCACCTTCTTGCCCTCGCGCCACATTGTACACTTGATCTTGTAAGGACCGTAGCCGCGGCCATCATCGTCCACAAAATCCTCAAATGAGACGGGTTTTTCACCGATAGCCTGCTGAATCAAACCTCCCACCGCTCGCAAATTGCGGTCGAGAGCCGCCTGAGTAGCAGAGACATAGACATCGTCGCCGAAACGGTCGCACATCTCCTTGACCCGTTTTTCTGCCACACGACAAGCAGCTAGAACCGCATTCAAGTCTGAGCGGTTCCAGGTTGGCAGACGGACCTGATTGAGCATAATTTCAAGCAGGGTTTCCTGGAGCACACCCTTTTTGTAGAGCTTGGTCGGCGGGGTTACGAGACCCTCCTCAAAGATCGTGGTTGCGTCCGTTGGCATGGATCCTGGGACCTTGCCGCCATTATCAGTCATATGTCCAAAGTGACAGGACCAGCCAACTAACCGACCACGATAAAAAATCGGCAGAACAATTAGCCAATCATTTGCGTGACTTATAGCACCCTCTGTCTTGTACGGGTCGTTCGTGAAGAAGATATCCCCGTCTTCTACGGTACCATCATAGTTTTCAAGAAAACCTGAGATAAAGGACCCAAACTGACCCACCACCATCTTGCCGTTGCGGTCCGCAATAAGCGGAAAGGCGTCGTGCTGCTCGCGAATACCAGGTGACATCGCGGTACGAAAAACCGTCGCGTCCATTTCGTGGCGAGCATTGCGCAAGGCACTCTCAATAATGTCGAGAGTAATAGCGTCAATCTTGACCTTCTTGAAAGGCTTCTTGTTCTTTTGAATGATCTGCGCTTTGGACACTTTATTAGCCATATCTCTTCTCCTGACCTACACCTTACTTTTGCCGCCTGGACTTGGACGCGGATTTCTTGCCGCCCTTCCAGCCCTTGGGCGTAATAAGAATACAACCGACCTTGTCAACCACACCCTTACAATCAGAGAGGATAACGGTGGTTGAGTCGAACTCTGTGACAACCGCTGGACCCTGAATCGTATTACCCGCCTTAAGCTTAGAGCGGTCATAGATCTTAGCTTTGTGCTTCTTGCCATCTGCCCAGATCGTGTGGCTGGTATCAATAACTGCTGCTGCTGCGCTAGCGCTTCCTCTTCCAGCTTTCACAGCCTTGACGTTTGGCGCATCGCCCATCACCACAGCACGGAGATTAACAACTTCGTGCTCAGCGTCTAGTGCGAACGTAAACATCCGGGTATGAATAGAGTCAAAGGCTTTTGCTGCATGCTCCAAACCGTTTTTATCGAAGTTTTTCACCTTGCAGGGTACCGTGAGAGCAAAACCCTGCCCGTGATAGCGCAGGTCTATTTCCCATACAATCTGATGCTCCTTCGTGGGAATACCTTCCTTAACAAGTGACTGTGCCGCCGTCCTAGTCAGAGCATTGAGAGCCTTGCCAACTTCTTTATTGGTCGTCTCCGAATAGCGACGAACATAAGTCTGTGAAGCCTCGTTGCGCACCCGAGTGGTCGCATCGCCGTAGGCACACAACACACCCGGACCTGGTGGGATAATTACAGGCCACGATCCAGTCAGCTTACCGAGAGCATTCGCATGTAACGGACCAGCGCCACCAAAGCCTATAAAGGCAAATTCACGCGGGTCATACCCCTGCTCGATAGAAACCAGGCGCAAAGCACCGAACATGTTTTCGTTAACAATCTTAATAATGCCTTCCGCAGCTGCTTCCGGCGATATCTTGAGCGGATCAGCAACCCCCTTCTTGATGGCTTTCCGCGCGGCAGCAACATCGAGCTTCATCTCCCCGCCGATCAACGAGGGCGGCAGATGACCGAGCACTACATTGGCGTCGGTTACTGTGGGCTCGGTACCTCCTTGGTCATAGCAAGCCGGACCAGGTTTCGCCCCAGCACTTTCCGGCCCGACACGCAGGGCTCCAGTTAATTCCGGCACACGGGCTATTGACCCACCTCCCGCACCCACGGTGCGAACATCCAGAGATGATGCGCGGACAGTATGGTCTCCAACTCTGGTCTCACGACGAAGCTGTGGCTCACCGTTTTCAATCAAGGCAACATCGGTAGATGTGCCACCCATATCAAATGTGAGAAGATTCTTGAAGCCAGCCTGCTTAGCCACCCAAAGAGCCCCGGCGACCCCCCCCGCTGGGCCCGACATCATCAATTGCACCGGCTTTTCGGACGCATTGTCAAACGACTGCAGGCCCCCATCAGACCTCAATGCCTTATACTGGCAATCACCAGTCTTTTTCTTAAGAGTTTTTGTCAGGTTACCCAAGTACTTCGAAACCGTTGGTCTCACGTATGAGTTAGCTACTGCAGTAAGAGTGCGCTCGTATTCATACATTTCGGGAAGCACTTCGTGACTGAGGCTAATAGGCACACCGGGTAGCTGATCCTTCAAGATATTACGAATTTTTTTCTCATGCGCACCATTCGCAAATGAATTCATCAGAGAAACCGTTACCGCCTGAACTCTTCGTTTCTTTAGAATCTTGCAAGCCTCTATGACGGAGTCCTTATCAAGCTTGCGGACAACATTACCACGGGCACCAACCCGTTCTTTGACCTCTACTGTGTTCTCAAGCGCCGCCAAAGGCTCTGGTTTGGACCAGATTATCCAGCCGGCTAAACCACCGGGCACGAAGGAGCGCCCAATCTGCAGCACCTGCCGATATCCGTCAGTCACAATCAGACCAACTTTTGCACCCTTACCCTCAAGAATGGCATTGGTAGCAACAGTCGTCCCGTGCATAAGTTCGCTAATATCTTTGGGCTTTATTCCCGCATCATCGCAAATGCGATTAATTCCCTTCATCACACCGACAGATTGGTCTGCCGGAGTTGAAGGAGTCTTTGCGCGGAAAGTTTCGCCAGTCGATTCTTTGATCAGGAGAAGATCGGTGAACGTTCCCCCAACGTCACAACCCAATACATATGACATCGCTTTTCTGTACGTCCTTGTTTTATTTCCTTGTGAAGGCCCAAATCAATTCTAACAAACGCCGTGGACCCCCTCAATTTAAGATTATCCCCAGTCACCCTAGCAAAAATAGTTCACGAAAGGCGACTCCAAATCCCCAGCCAGGGCTTGTATAGCTGAACTACCGTAAATCCTTGGCAATTACTAGTATTTATGCCGCCCTAGCAACATCGGGAAATACCCCTGCCTTACCTAACATGGCCGGAATCGGCTTCCCGAGTCGGCTTTCAATCCATTCAGCGGTCTCGATCAGCTCATTTATGTTGACGCCCGTTTCAACTCCCATACGATCGAGCATATATACAAGGTCCTCCAATGGAATGTTTCCTGTCGCCCGGGGGGCAAACGGGCATCCACCGATTCCACCAGTGGATGCATCTATAAAATCGACACCAGCCTCAACGGCAGCATAGGCATTAGCAAGACCAGTATTACGTGTATTATGCAAGTGTACCCTAAATGGCATGTCCGGTACTGCATCTTTCACACGTCCAATAAGGTCTGTCACCCGTGCCGGGTCGGCACAGCCTATGGTGTCTGCCAAAGCAATCTCAGCCGGATAACCCTCTGCACAGCGCTTCGCAATCTCAACCACGTGATTCGGATTGACCTCTCCTTCAAAAGGACAACCAAAGGAAGCTCCAATTGTGACCCCAGACTTAACAGAATCCGCCCTAGCACGTTTTCCTACCGCTATCCAAGCATCGACCGTTTCGGCCGAAGTCATTCCTTGGTTCTTGCTAGCGAAAGTATCTGTAGACACAACAGCGTAGCCGACCTCATCTACGTTAGCCTCTTTAGCCCGTTCGTAACCTTTCATATTGAGTATTAGACCAATATAGGATGCCTTGCCATCGCGAGGTAAAGCTGCCAGCAGTTCAGCCGCATCAGCCATCTGAGGCACGCGCTTTGGATTGACAAAGCTCGTAACCTCTATCCTCGTCACACCGGCATTTATGGAACGCGTAACAAACTCCACCTTATCGGCTGTCGACATGATGGTCGGTTCACTTTGTAAACCGTCTCTAGGCCCCACTTCCACAAGGGTTACTTTTGTATTCATAGCACATAACTCCGTCTTTCGTTCATTCGGTGACCGTCCGCACAGTTTATTCGGCAATTGTAGTCTTCAAGAATTCCTTTGCAAAGGCTTCCGCTTGAATCGGAGATAAGGGAGGGCTAAGTATGCCATCATAATGAGTCAAAACCAAAGCCTCACAATTCACATATAGGATATTATGTGGCGAGCTGCGCCGAAAGGGATGGAGGACTGAGCACTATGACTGAAGATGCTAACGGCCCATTGTCAGGATTGCGCCTCATAGAAATGGGACAGCTTCTAGCCGGCCCGTTTTGCGGACAATTAATGGGTGATTTTGGGTGCGAGGTAATCAAGATTGAACAACCCAATGCCGGCGACCCCATGCGAGAATGGGGTCGGGAAAAATCCGATGGCAAGTCGCTTTGGTGGCCAATCATAGCACGCAACAAGAAGTGCATTACCCTCAACGCGCGTGTGCCAGAAGGCCAGGAGATAATAAAGGCGCTTGTTGCGAAGTCGGATTTCCTATTGGAGAATTTTCGTTCAGGCACATTGGAGAAATGGAATCTTGGGTATGATGTGCTTTCAAAAATCAATGAGGGCTTAATAATGGTTAGGGTGAGCGGATATGGTCAGACTGGACCATATTCTCACAAAGCCGGCTATGCTGCTGTTGGCGAAGCTATGGGCGGCCTACGCTATTGTATCGGTGACCCAACAACACCGCCGAGCCGGGCAGGAATATCTATTGGCGATACATTAGCAGCCACATATGGATGCCTAGGCGGCTTGATGGCTCTGCACCACCGCCATGTAACAGGCAAAGGACAGGTTGTTGATTCTGCCATTTATGAATCTGTATTCGCAATGATGGAAAGTCTTATTTCTGAATATGACAAAACAGGTTTTATCCGTGAACGCACAGGCTCAATCCTTCCCAATGTAGCCCCGTCAAATATATATAAGGCGAAAGACGGCAGCTTTCTGATTGCAGCAAACCAAGATACAGTGTTCAGACGCCTGTGTGAGGCCATGGGACATCCCGAACTTGGTGAGGATGAAAGGTACGCAACACACGGGGCTCGCGGTGAGCGCCAGACCGAATTGGATGAAATGATTAATGAGTGGACCAAAACCAAGACGGTAAAAGAACTCGAACAACTAATGGATAAGAACGGTGTGCCGGCGGGTCTAATGTACCGCGCACCAGAAATGCTCGAAGATGCCCATTTCAAAGCCCGAAACGCCATTGTAGAGGTTGCCGACAAACATTTGGGAACAATAAAAATGCAAAACACATTTCCCAAGCTATCCAGCACTCCGGGAAAGGTTAATTGGTCGGGTCCCGATCATGGTGAGCATAACGAGGAAGTATACAAAGGTATGTTGGGCATGGATGATAGCACCTTCACAGAGTACAAAGATCAGGGCATCATCTAGATGACACGATCTTAGCCAGCGTCCCAACACCCGATTAGCGTGAAAAACAACCAGGGGGTTCAAATGGCTGAAGGAAAAGATCTAAATCAAGATTATGCAGGCGCTGGGTTCGGTGGTGGACTGGACTTCGGAAGGAAGCCTGCACTTCTGAACGTGGATTTTGCCCGAGCCTACATTGATCCAGACTGTAGTCTCTACGCAGGTACCGAATCATCGGCGGCCGCAGCCATAGATGTGTTAGCGGCAGCGCGAAAAGCAGGAATTTTAATTGTCCATACACGGGTTGAATTTACACCTGGTGGTGCTGATGGTGGTATTTTTTTCCGCAAAGTACCTGCTTTAAAAAATTTTGAGAAGGGCTCAAAGTTTGGCGAATTTGTTGAAGGCCTGGAACCGAAGGGTGATGAAGTCGTCATCACCAAACAATACGCAAGCGCCTTTTTCGGCACCAATTTAGCTTCAACCTTGTCTGCCGCGGGAATAGATACATTACTAATTTGCGGCTGGAGCACCTCTGGCTGTATCCGGGCATCCACTCTGGATGCTTGTCAGTCCGGATTCATCCCGGTCGTCGTTAGAGAGGGCGTCGGCGATAGAGACGTAAGGCCCCATGAGGCAAATCTGTTTGATTTGCAGGCGAAATATGCGGAGGTAAGGCCAAAAGATAACGTCCTGGACTATCTAAGAAACCTCCCATAGGCAAACTAGTTAGTTCAAGACGATAGCTACATCTATGTGTTAATATAGGACCCGTCTCAGCTGACAACGTACGGGGGTGCTATGACTCGTCAGAATGAACACTATTTCCTCATTTCTGGAACCCACGACGACTTCAACCGACAAACCTACGTTTCGAATCTAAGGATGCACCTGCTTCAGGACATCGCAAGCGGCATGGAGGATGTATACGAACACAAAGTCAAACCGAAATTCAAACTAGAAAATGGGCGTGGACCGCAACAAACATGAAACATATATGCAAAGACGCGGGTTTTTTGAAGATGATTATGTTTATGCTGTAATTCCAGATATGGTTTGTGTAACCGAAGAAGAGTTTGATGCCGCTGCACGTAAACCAACCTTAGAGAAAAGCGGCGCGATTCATTGGGGCGAGACAGTTTACTGGCATTTGTACGGTGCCTGGAAATAAGATAATAAGATATTTATTCCTGAATATAGTGAGCAACACCTACACGAGGAAAGCCATGGTAAAGCAAGCGGAACATGATTTTTTAGTGACCGGAAATCACGACGAAGTAAATCGGCAGGCTTATGTTTCTCGGTTACGTATGCACCTTCTAACACAGATTGGCGGCGGCATGCGCCAAGTATATGAGAGTCGGGTTAAGCCAAAATTCCAGAGAGAGTTCGGCCGTGAACCAAAGGATGAAAGAGAAGTACATAAGGCTATGTTGGCCGATAACTACGGCCAAACATGGTCGACCATGATGGTCAATTGTCAAGATATGGTTTGGGATTCTGTGCGGCCGGCAGTTGAGCGTGCTCAGCCCAATCTAAACAAGCGCATCCGCGGTCTAAATGCCAGATATGGTTCTTTGGAGTTGAACCCAAGCCTAGAGGTCCCGCGTTACATTACAGCTAGCGACATACATCGCATGCCTGGCAACTATCAAACAGAGCGTGCGCCTCACGATGCCACACAAGGCGCACTTTATGACCGCGGTCGTTTTGTTTACAACGGTGGTTCGGCAGGCCCTTATGCGGACGGTTTACCTCGCACTTTAGCAGCTTACATCAAGGCACGATGGCCAGAATTCAAGCCAAAAAAGATTCTCGAACTGGGCTGCACAGTCGGTTCAAGCACCGTCCCATTTGTCGATGCCTTTCCCGAAGCGGAAGTACATGCCATAGACGTCGGCGCGCCTGTATTACGGTATGCCCATGCGCGGGCCGAAACCCTAAAAAAACCAATTCATTTTCATCAAATGAACGCCGAAGAATTAGACTTCTCAGGCGAGTCTTTTGATCTCGTGTATTCTTGTATCATCTTCCATGAAACCTCACGCAAAGCCTACCCAAAGATCCTAGAGGAATGTCACAGAGTACTGGCACCCGGTGGTTTGATGACTCATATGGAACTAACGCCCGTGTCCAATATGGACGCCTTCGATGCATTCTACATCGATTGGGACGCCTATTATAACAATGAGCCTTTCTATCAGGCCTATACCAGCATGGAGCCGGGAAACTATGTAACGGATGCGGGCTTTAAGAAGGATAATTTCTTTGAAGTATCGATCCCCGACCTCGACCGTGCCCCTGAAGAAGAATTTTCTTCGGCAGTAGAAAACCCGACAGTAGCTAAAAAGAAAGCAGCCCGGGTTGGTGAAAGTGCTAAGTGGTATACTTACGGCGCCTGGAAATAGATTTCCCCAACAACTTGTCATCAAATCCGCCTGTCCACCTTCCGGTGGACAGGCGTTTTATTTATTGCAAACTAGCGGTTATCCATGTTGCTTGATCTCCTTGTGCCGCGTTAATTTCTTCTTGCAGGATAAAAAGTAATGAAAGAGGCGCGTATAATTATAATCGGCGCGGGAATGGGTGGACTTGCAGCTGCCCTTGCGATGCAACGCGCAGGGTTCCGCGTATCTGTGCACGAGCAGGCGCCTGAGCTGGGCGAAGTTGGTGCTGGATTGACTATTAGTCCGAATGCCACCCATGCCATTGAATATTTGGGTATAGGAAAGGAAATAGCTGAGCGAGCGGTGATTCCCGAAAGACAAGCAATGATTCACTATAGAACTGGTAAAATCCTTGTTGAAACGAAGAGAGGAAATAAGCCCAAAGAACAATACGGCGCCGATTATTATCAAATGCATCGAGCCGATCTGCACAGCGCTCTAACAGCTAGGGTAACGAAGAACGACAGCGCTGCCATCAACCTAAATCATTCATTTGTGGGCTGTCAGGAAAGCGACGACGGCGTTACAGCCTTCTTTAATAATGGTGACAAAACAAATGGCGATGTACTAATAGGATGCGATGGTGCCCGGTCGGCCGTGCGTTCTTGGATGTTCGGACCTGAAGCTCCCAAATTCACCGGCAATATCGCCTGGCGCGGTCTAGTCCCTACAGACGGGCTTTCTAAGGATGCTACCGCCCTGCACTCTGCAGTTGCTATAGCACCAAGAAAAGCTTTCACACGCTATATCATTCGAGGAGGAACAATTATTAATTATGTGGCATTCTCCAGAAAGAGTGGTTGGAAGCAGGAAGGTTGGTCTATTCGTTCTGAGGTCTCTGAGCTCTTAGAAGAATTTGACGGGTGGCACCCACTAGTGTCTGAAATCATCGCGGGTACCCCACCAGATCAATGCTTTAAATGGGCCTTGTTCGACCGCGACCCCATCGACGAATGGACCAAAGGTTCCGTCAGTTTGTTGGGTGACGCCGCCCATCCCATGCTGCCGTTCCTAGGGATGGGAGCAGCTATGGCATTAGAAGACGGTGTTGTTTTAGCCCGCGCCTTTGAGGCATCAGGCACGATAGAGGAAGCGTTAAAAAGATACGAGCGAGCACGGAAGGAGCGGTGTAATTTTGTACTCCTCCAATCTCGAGTTGCCCGGGAGCGTATTCAGGGCGACCAACCTGAAGAATATGACGACAACAAACATAAGAACGAGGAATCCTTAGGGCTTTTTGACTACAATCCCGGAAGCGTTGCGGTCTAGTGTACGAAGGCTAATTGCCTATCTGTTTGTTTCGGCAGAAGAAAGCTATTGCGTTAAACAAACTTCAACACATACTTGAGTGGCTCGAAAGAGACGCCACACAACCAAATCTCCTACCAGGGAAGCTCTGCGCCGTTCATTGCAATGCATTGGCCCGAAACATAATCGGCATCGCGGGTGCATAGCCAGGAAACTGCTGCGGCTACTTCCTCAGGTTTACCGAACCGGCCCCAAGGAACCGTCGAACGGAACATTTCTATGACCTCTTCCCGGGACTTGTTGGCCCATTTCCCATATCCGTCTGCGATCTGATCCCAGAAAGGAGTCTTTATGTGACCAGGTGTATAGCAGTTAACCCTGATTTTGTGCTCAGCGAGTTCTTGGGCAAACGTTTGACTCATATTGATAATTGCGGCCTTTGTAGCACAATAAGCTGAAAAATAGGGCACACCCTTTCTTCCGGCACCGGACGAGCCATTAATGATCACGCCACCATTCTCCTGGAGAATCATTTGCCGCGCTGCCGCCTTGGATCCAAGAAAGATACCGTGCACGTTCACGTCGAACATAACCCGCCAATCGTTAAATTTCATTTCGACGAGAGGTGCTACCCGCATAATAGCTGCGTTGTTCACCATAAAGTCTAACCGGCCAAACTGGGTAACCGTTGAACTGACAAGTTCCTCAACAGAAGCCTCCGAACGGACGTCACATTCGACAAAACTGCTGTTTTTTCCAAGTTTCTGTGCAACCGAACGTGCACCAGAAACATTAATGTCGGAGACCACGACGATAGCACCATCATGAATAAAACGCTCCGCTATAGCTGCTCCAATACCGCTCGCAGCACCGGTAACAACAACGATTTTTCCTTCGTGAGTC
>Ga0315336_1000610_pt1 | contig 91406 bp, 69 predicted proteins | sample ASW5metaG_FD_204512 | JGI IMG/M metagenome (GOLD analysis project Ga0315336, IMG submission 204512) | Ammonia-oxidizing marine archaeal communities from Monterey Bay, California, United States - ASW #5 | ecosystem: Environmental > Aquatic > Marine > Intertidal zone | place: USA: California...
TTCATTGGTAAGGTAGGTTGCCTGGGAAAACTGAAGCGTACCATTAGGTGTGTTAGCTATAATGACTGTCGCGGTACTGGGAGTACCGGCATGGGCAGAAACAATGTCCATGGTGAAGGTCTCGTCAACTTCAATCTGGGTATCGGATTTGATAGGAAGGGTGACTGTTTTAGGGGTGGCGTTGCCGTCGCTCCATGTCAGGGTTAAAGGTGAAGGTATGCCTGCATAATCGTCAACTATTGTGGCCGTGCCGTCGTGGGTCTGTATGGTAGCGGTAAGTTCCCCTACGCTGCCGCCCACTCGTTGTAATTCAAGTGTTACCGTACCAGCACTTTCATTGGTAAGGTAGGTCGCCTGGGAAAACTGAAGCGTACCATTAGGGGTGTTGGCGATAGTGACAGTTGCTGTGCTTGGACTGCCGGCATGGGCAGAAACAATGTCCATGGTGAAGGTCTCGTCACCTTCAATCTGGGTATCGGATTTGATAGGAAGTGTGACTGTTTTAGGGGAGGCGTTGCCGTCGCTCCAGGTCAGGGTTAAAGGTGAAGGTATGCCCGCATAATCGTCAACTATAGTTGCAGTACCATCAAAGGTTTGGATGGTGGCAGTGATTACTCCAGCACTGCCGCCTACACGCTGCAGTTCAAGAGTAACAGTACCCGCACTTTCATCAGTGGGGTAGTTAGCTTGTGAGAATTGTACAGTACCAGTCTGAGCAAAGGATGAAGCCGCTATTGTAAAAGAGCAAAGAAGAAGGAATAACTTGTTCAGAAAAGCTTTACAAATGGTGGCATTTTTGGAAATACCTTTTGAATTAGACTTTTGAGGAAGTACGCGTAATGAATTCGCCATGATCGAAGTTTTTAGTTATAATAACTCACATAAACAGCGCTAGTTCTGTTCATTAAATCAATGGGGAAACTCTGGAGCGGTAGGCATAAAAACAAATTATATCCGAAGATATTAAAAGGTTGATTTTATTCGCATATGGTTGTGTGCATGGTCCTATTTTATGTGTTTACAGTACAGCAACCTTTATAACAACCAATAAACAACGATATTGAAAAACAACTTAAACCAGTTCGCGCAGAAATAGTATACTATTTAGGGAAGGAATTAAGAAATAAGTAGGGGAAAGAAACTGAAAGTAGTTGTTTAAATCATATGCATTTTTGGTTATAACTCTCCTTAATTATTTAGTTGCCAACAAAGTACATTGAATCGATTAGAATTCTTCAAAAATTATGATATTCTCGATGAAACGCACAAAAATTTGTTAAAAAATGAAAATAATAAATAACAAAAAATGATTTGAATAAGTAATACATATTCCTGCTATGTCTTGATGACCATTCCAACAATCAAATAATAAACTTTCAATAAGCGAAGTTCTTCGTCCTTAATAAAAAAAACAGCGCATTGTGTTGCTAAATTTACTTTGATTTAATTTAATGATGTACGAGATTGAAATTCAGCAAAATTTAGGACAATTTGTGTAAAGTGATGTCCAACAGTTCCAGTTAATAGGGTAGTGCACCCACTCCAAAAATAGCCTTTTGATTAGTCGGGCAAAGCAAAACAATAATAACTATCGTCTGTTTTTGTTCCCGGTTTTCCACCACCACCGGCTGCGATGACAACATATTGCCTACCTTTTATTTGATAGGTGGCTGGCGTGGCATAACCACCTGCATCCATCTGAAATTCCCAAAGCAGCTCGCCGGAATCCTTGTCGTATGCATGCATGCGTTCATCCATGGCTGCACCAATAAAAATAAGCCCGCCTGCCGTGATTACCGGACCACCAATATTAAAGGTGCCGGTAGGCGCAAATCCTTTGGCTTCGAGCTCTGGATAAGTGCCAAGAGGGACTTGCCATTTAATTTTTCCCTCATTAAGATCAATAGCGTTTAAGGTGCCCCACGGCCTTTTATTTACAGGATACCCTCCCGGATCCCTGAAATCCCAATGCCCTGAACCGACATAGGGAATATGATCGCGCCAACTTTCTTCCTTTTCTTCCAGGACTACTTTCTCATCTTCGTTTTCCTCGAAGGCCCAGGCAATCAGGGCTTTTTTCTCAATTTCGGGTAAGGCCTTAAAAGAGGGCATCTGACCCCGTCCGTTTTCCAATAAATTCGTAAAATCTGTTAACGTCATACGATCTTTTATTCCTTTCAATGTCGGAACGGCAGGGCCAATCTGGTTCATTGCGTGGCACGAAGTACAGGTTGTGGAATATATCTGTTGCCCCAATTCGCCCAAAGTGGTTTCTTTATCTGTTTGGGATCTGACCATAGAAACCCACTCGGCCTCGTTGCTGGCGTTTATGACCAGGGTATTGCTTTCGATATCGAAAGCAGCGCCAGGCCATTCGGAACCCCCGTTGAATTGGGGTAGCATAATTGTTGGTTCAAAGCCGGGGGGTGTAAAAATTTTTGCCGTTGCTATCTCTTTTAAACTTTTTTCTACTGCAGCTGTAGCTGCTTCGTTTAGATCAGTAACATCATTGGAGCCAAAATTCTGTTGCGCATAGGCCAGAGTAGGTATAGGAAATGGTTGAGTGGGAGAACTTTTTTCCCCTGGTATAGTAGAAACAGGAACTTCTTTCTCTGTTACCGGAAAGATAGGATGGCCGTTATCCCTATCCAATACAAAAAGGTGGCCCATTTTTGTAGGTTGGGCAAGGGCATCGATTTTTTTACCGTCCTTTTCAAGAGTTACCAGGGTTGGGGCACATGGAATATCAAAGTCCCACAGATCATGGTGTACTACCTGAAAATGCCATACCCTTTCACCGGTTTCTGCATTAAGGGCCATGATGCAATTTCCGAAGAGGTTGTCTCCGATACGGTTTCCTCCCCAATGGTCGTATGAAGGCGAACCTGTACCAAAATAGACGATACCCCGTTCGGTATCCAGGGTAAAACTACTCCAGTTATTGGCTCCGCCGTTGGTCTTATAGGAATTGGAAGACCAGCTCTCATATCCAAATTCGCCCGGTTGGGGAATGGTATGAAAAATCCACTTGCATTCGCCGGTCCTGACATCATAGGCCCGGATATGACCGGGTGCTCCCGGACTTGGCCCCTCTCCAACCGCCGACCCAAGAATAATAGTGTTTTTGTAAACTATACCGGGAGTATTGGAAGAGGCATACGCCAGATTTTCCCTGCCCAGGCCCTGACGCAGGTCAATGCGACCCTGGGAACCAAAATCGGTAACGGGCCTGCCTGTTCTGGCATTCAAGGCATATACAAAATACCCCACGCCGTAGAACAATCGTTCATCATCCCCATGGTGCCAGTACGCAAACCCCCTGCTGTTTCCTTTTCCCTCTTTATCCGCTCCTTCCCAGGGATTAAATACCCATAATTCTTCTCCTGTTGCAGCATCCAGAGCAATAGCTTTCATACTTGGGGTTGTTATGAACATTTTATCCCCTATTATGATGGGGTTGCATTGGATGGCCGTTGAGATACCCGCTTTTACATCACCCGTATGGTAGCGCCAGGCAACCTCTAACGTGGAGACATTGCTTCGGTTTATCTGATCCAGTTCGGAGTAATGTGTTCCTTTAAGATCACCTCCATAAACTTCCCAGTTCCAATAACTATTTCTGCGGTCTGCATTTTTTTTCGAAATTGATTCGGAACATCCTGAGATTAACAAAGTGGAGAAGGATAAGATTATTAACTGTCTGTTGGTCATGCTACGGGATTAGTGGATGTTTGGAATATACGAAACTCGTCCGGGCAGGCAAAATTATAGAGTTCTGTTGCAGGAGGCTGAAAATGAGGAACCATAAGTGCGCCTTTTTAAACGATACCAAGAAAAAATTCCCAACAATTTCGAAAGTATTTTAAAAAGGACTTTAATTGGTCGCATTGCACATTATATTTTTACTAAATAGACATCCATAGTAATTTTTACGGGTCCTGTCAGGCATATAGACAAAACGTCAAATTCCAATGACTCCACCTTATTTTGCTGAACAAATTCCTGAGGACATCTGCGAACCGAATTCAACATCTTCTGCGAATCCTGTTTCATCAGCAACAAATAATATCGGGAGTTTACCCCATCTTTGGCGATATATAATCGGATATCCCAAAGGAAGTCGCCCCAATAACAGGTCATAATCCGGAAAACGGTGAGATAGATTAGATTGAAGTGGTTTCATATCTCCAAAGCTATGCCCTTAATTGAAAATCAAGATAATACTAATTTTCACCTTCGTGATAATTATTTACATAAATTGAAGAAAACAGCATTACAGATTAAGGAGGCAGCATCCACATACTTCTTTAACCGCAATAATTAAATTAATAAGTGCTTATAAAGAATGTAATTATCCAAAATTTTATTCATGAATCAACTGCTACCTAGGTAGCTGTTATAAGATCAAAATACCACTAATTTTATTCAAAATTATATCTTGATAATGAAGTGTATTGAGGGCACGATAACAAGGCAATGTTGAATGCACGGGGTGTTTTTTTATGTTTAAATATGCGGGTATATCTTTGAAACGAAATTCAAAAATCAATAAATCATTAAAATACTATATTCATGAAATCATTGCTATGCATTTTATTCTTGTGTGCGGTAACAGTCAATACATTACAATACACTCAGGATACAGAAACATTAAGGGCAACTTTTAAGGAATATTCAGAGGCAACTTATTATTTTATGGATACAGAAGGGTATGCCCAGGAATTTCAGCATATCAAAAAGGAAGTTCTGGACCTCTATAATTTAAAGGACGTTAACACCTATAATGATAAAACATTCACAATCACTTATACAACAGATACCGAAGAAGATGAAGATGGCGATGATATATATGTTAGTACCATTACGGCGCTGAAGCTAATTGAATAGCCATAGAACTAAACCTTGTTTGGGCTGGATTGACGATGATAAAAAGTTAAATTTTATCCTAAATGAGGTTGTTTAATGATTGAATTGCCATATTTATCTGAGTATTTTTTAATCTTATATTTCAATGAAATTGACTTTTCAGTTTTATGGGAATACAGTAATCTAAAAAAACCATGTATTTAAGATTCAAGGTACTGTTTGTTTTATCGCTATTTGCGTATTGTGGTTATGCTCAGGATAACCTTCCCATACAAATTGATGATACTAAGATTCAGCCTTTACGTAAAATGTTGGACGATGGCCTGCAAGAAGGTCTGGAATTAGAAGTTTATAAAAATGCTATATGGAAAAAACTGGTTTCGCAAAATAAAATGGCCGTTGGAATAGTAGATTTGAGCGATCCGGAAAATGTTAGATTCGCCAGAATTAATGGAAGTCATATGATGTATGCCGCAAGCCTTCCGAAAATTGCCATACTCCTGGCTGCCATGGATGCTATTGAAAAGGGCGAACTCAAAGAGACCGCTGAAGTGACTAAAGACATGCGGTTGATGATCAGCAAGTCGAACAATGCCGCCTCCACCCGCATGATTGACAGAGTGGGCTATGAAAAATTGGAAGCTGTAATGACCGACCCCAAATACGAATTCTACGATGAGGACATGGGGGGCGGATTATGGGTTGGTAAACGCTATGGCGGGGGCGGGAAAACCAATAGAGAACCCTTAAAAAATCTTAGTCACGCTGCTTCCGTTACCCAGGTATGCAGATATTATTATCTACTGGCAAATGGGAAATTGGTGAATGAATCAAGGTCCAAACAAATGTTATCGATTATGGAAGACCCCGAACTGCATCATAAGTTCGTAAGTACCCTGGATAAGATTGCACCAAATGCACGGTTATTTAGAAAATCGGGTTCATGGAGAACATATCATTCAGATTCCATTTTGGTGTGGGGCGAAAATTCAAACCGCCGATATATCCTTGTCGCTTTGATAGATGATGTAAGAGGAGAACAAATCATCAGAGAATTGGTAAGGCCAATTGAGAAAGTCTTGAAAAGGGACCTACCTTTACAAACAAATTAATCAAGGGATATTTCTTAAATCTATGTTCCCGAATTTTATCCAAAAGACCTTTGACATTCGAGAGGGGGAGTTTAAAGTTGCCCTCTGGATGCTTTTCTATATCTTTTTGATTATAGCCGTTTTATTGATAATTAAACCCGCGGTAAATGCCCTTTTTCTGTCCGAATTGGGTGTTGAACAATTACCTTTTGCCTTCTTGATTGTCGCAGTTACGGCTGTAGGCAGTTCCTTCCTATATTCGAAAGTATTGTCGAAGTATGCTTTAAATAAGATTATAGAATTTACGCTTTTAGGTTCGGTAGTCGTACTGCTTGGTTTAGGAACACTTTTGTACTTGAACTATTTGGAAGGAGGATTGTTATATTTCTTTTATGTTTGGGTAGCTATTTATGCCGTATTGTCGACATCACAATTTTGGGTGTTGGCCAATTTGGTATTCAATGTGAGGGAAGCAAAACGACTGTTTGGATTCATTGGGTCAGGGGCAATTCTAGGAGGTATTTTCGGGGGATATATGACCTCACTTCTTGCGCCCATAATCGGGAATGAAAATTTAATTTTCCTGGCGGCCATACTTCTTGTTTTCTGTTTTCCACTTTTACGCAAAATTTGGAAATCGAGGGTTAGCAAGCTGGGGAAATTTAAAGAGGAAAAGAGAACCGTTTTTTCCGGAGAACGCCCGTTTCAACTGATCAAAAAATCCAGGCACCTGACTTATATGGCCGCTATTTTAGCGGTAAGTGTCATAGTGGCTAAATTGGTAGATTACCTGTTTAGTGATTTCGCAACGGCCTCTATATCTGACCCTGAAGAGTTAACCTCCTTTTTTGCTTTCTGGTTTTCCACTTTTAACCTTGTTGCGCTTGGGATTCAATTATTTTTTACCCAACGTATTGTGGGCATTTGGGGGGTAGGATTTTCGTTACTCCTTTTACCAATCGGTATTATATTTGGATGTATATTCTTTTTAATACTTCCCGAACTGTCGGCCGTAGTAGTGATAAAGGCTATGGATGGTGCTTTAAAACAATCGGTTCATAAAAGTGCCTCTGAGCTACTGGCCTTACCTTTACCGTTCGACTTAAAGAACAGGACCAAATCTTTTATAGATGTTGTAGTGGACAGTATTGCAACTGGTATTGCCGGGTGTCTGCTTCTTTTTGTAGTAAAAGCTTTTCAATTGCCGTCATATCACATTGCGATTCTCATTATATTATTGGTTTTAGTTTGGATATTTTTTATAGGGCAAGTGCGCAAGGAATACTATAAAACATTTCGACAAAATTTAGAATTATTGACCAAAGGGGCCGATAAGCCCATTAAGTTTATTTCAGAAAAGGCTTCTGTGCTAAAAGGCATGCAATCTGTCTTCAAAAATGGAAGAGAGGAACAAGTTTTGTTTATGCTGAAAAAATTGATGGAAATCAATGACAAGCGCTTTGAGAGCGATGTGAGGTTTTTATTAAAGCATACTTCTACCAAAGTACGTACTGCTGCCTTGAAAAACTTATATTTTTTGAATAACAGGACGATGATTACCGGTATTAACGAACTTTTAACCACAAATGACCAGGATTTAACCGTAGCAGCCCTGGAATATCTGTTAAAACATGCTTCTCATAATAGCAGTGTTGTATACGATCTGTATTTAAATCACGATAATGCCCAAATAGCTGAAGCAGCCCTCTATTGCCTGGCATGGGAGGCCAGGGATAATCCTTCGCTGAAGTTGGCTTACCGATTACGGGAAAGAATCCATCGGTATTCCAGCACGGCTATTGAATCAAAAAACCGTCATGCATCGTTGAGAATGTTGCTAAGAATTCTGGGTGCGGCCAATCTTCCCGAATTTTATCCGATAATATCCGAACATTTGGGAGATGAACAACCCGAAGTTAAAAAAACAGCTATTAGCGCAGCGGGAACTACTATGGATGCCAGGTTTGTTAGTGAACTTATAATATTCCTTGGCGATAAAAATTATCGAACCGTAGCAACAATGGCGTTGCTTAATTACGGACCCCGAATGATCGCTGTATTGTCGAATACAATACATGAAAAGTTAGTGCCATTGGAAAGTTGCCGGCTAATACCATCTGTAATAAAAGATTTTGGGTCTCAAGTGGCCATTCAATCGCTGTTCAGGCTATTAGAAGATGAAGATTTGGGGGTACGTTTAGAAGCTGTACGTGCCTTGAGTACAATACGAAAAGAGCATCCCGAATTAAAATTTAGCAGAGAGAAGGTGGTGTCAGTAATTTTTGATGAATGCAAGTTACAGCATCTTACCTTATCTGCCATGCATGCGCAAATTATTATTTCATACAGAAATAGAAAAAGGTCCAGAAAAGAGATAACACAGGAGGAAAGGGATGCCCGTGGAAGCCTTTTAGAACTTTTGGAACGCCGATTGGATGCGGGCCTTGAACGCATTTTCAAACTTCTAGGACTTCGGTATCATCAAAAAGATGTGGAAATCGCTTACGAGGGATTGCTAAGTAATAAACAGGAAGCACAGACCAATGCAATCGAGTTCTTGGATAATTTGCTGACCGGAACTTTAAAAAGAGCCCTTTTACCAATTATAGAAGAAACTTCACTTGATATTTCTTCAGAGGAAGCACTGCACAAAATCAGGCACAAAGTGCCTTCAGAACTGGAATGTTTTAGATTAATTTTGGAGGGTAATGACCTCAAGTTAAAACTGGCCGTTTTGTTTTTGATGCAACAGCAGAAAGAACTCAAATATCTTTCTATTGTTGAAAAGTACATACAGAGTAATGATTTCAAACTGCGGACTTTTGCCATAAAGGCCGCAACTGCTATTCAAAATAATGCTTAATTCTTTTTTATCAGCTTATCAATGTTACCAGCCAAATACAAATGGTCTGAAGCTGAATTCTTCCGAAGCACATTGGTCATCAGAACCACCAAATATTTGCAATTGTCAGTATGTTCAACAATCGCGACGGAATTCATAAAATTGGTTACGTTGCCCATATACTTTTCGCAGGCTTCTCCTTTGCTCCGGTCACATTTGTAAAGACTACCGGATTTAAAATATACAGCTGCTTCTTTGAGCGCAGGGGACTGAGCATATCGAATTCGTCTGTCTGTCATATACATCAGGCGTTTCATTTCAAGACTGCTCTGTTCATCAATTACTTTTCCCTGTTCCATCAGAACCAGAAACTTCATAAGACCTAAAGGAGTGCCAATACTCCCGCCTTTGTCCCCGACATAGGTATTTGCGCCTCTTGTGAAAAAGCTCCCAAGACGCCATTCATCAGAAGTTATTCCCAAATCTCGTAAAGGCAGATTGACGACATCATTACTGATGTCAGTTAGCTCCTTCCTCGGTGTTTCTTTAAAATAGGCAGTTGCCTGCTCTTCGGTCAATTCCGGGTAATTTTGGCCAAAAGCGGCCATCAGCAATACCTCGCGCCATAGGATACTGGCCGCGCCATTATTACTGACAGAAAGCATATGGTCTGTCCATTCGTATAAGCTAAATACATCACTGGCAATTACCTGACGTTTGACCAGGGTATTTTTATCAATATTGTATATAGGAATTGTATGCTCATCAGTAAGCCCCCATACACCTGACTTAACGGATTTGTTACGCAAAAGTGCTGTTCGTTTTTCCCAGGAATCCGGGTAAATTTTAGCAAGCTGGTCAAAAAGTCCTACTACCACCGCCAGTTTGCCTACACTTCCGGGTTGGTAGCCTGCTGTTTCATTGCGTTCAGCATAGCGGATATTTTCCACATCGGAAATATCCAAAACAGTCAAAGAATAACTTTTGTCTAATCCTTTAAACAGCCCGTTGATTTCCTTTTGAAATTCAGGGTTGATTGTCATTAATGCGATAAGGCTGTCTTGCCTTTTGGATGCCAGATTTAATTGAATATCCTTAAAGGATTTCATTGCACCCGGGGGTAATGGGCTTGTCGTTTTAATTTCCCCGCTTTTGATCAGTTCAAGGCGTTTTAGTCTCTTAATGCCTGTTTGTTCATAGCCGTCTATGGGATAATACTTTATTGTAGTAAATGCAGCACAAATAATAAAAACAATTGTTAAAAGAATATAATTCTTCATTAGATTTTGGATGAAAGTTGAATTTCTTTTTTCGAATTGATCTTTGGGGTAATAGCTTCTAAATACCCGGAACTCAAAGCCTTTTTATTCTCAACGAATGGCCTGATCTGGAATAACCATAATTTGTCATTCTGAAAACCGAGCTCAACATCATAAGCCCCGCTGTAATCAGATCTGGTTTCCGTAGGGAGCGTTTTTCGGATAGTTCTGGCTAATTCACGAATGTCATTGATATTCTTTTCGCTAAGAACCGATTTCTCGAAGGTTGCTGATTTCTTTACGGTACCACCCGTCATCGGAAGACTGTTATAAAAGGTTTCCCGGGCCGGGGCCAGAAGTCGGAAGCCTCCTTTTTCATATATGGTATACGTCTCCGCGGATTGACCGTCTACCGCTCCGCCTGCGCCTCTGCTAAATGCAATAGTCAAATCTTTTTCGTTACCCGAATTGATACCTTTGGTAATTAGAACTCCCGAGTAATCAACATCGACACTCGGTATTACCAAAATAGATGGAAATACATTCTCTGGGTTCAATAGATATTTCTGTCTCCATTTAAAGCTGCGTTCTGTATAAGGTGATGCCCATACCTCTTTGATGCCCTTTAAAATCAGTTCTTTAGCAAGTACGTTGAATTTGGTAAGATTGAGTCCGGCCCCGGTAAAATCTTTCAGATCTTCCATATTGGTATCACTTCTAAGGAAGACCGGTATCTCTCCCAGTGGTTTTCCTAATATGGCGATAAAATCTTTTTCCAACTGTGCGGTAAAATCACTTTTCAAAGGCATCTGATTGATCGCTGTTCTTAAAATTTCCAATTGCAGTAATTGATAATTTTCTACTTCGGATTCAGGAATATTCCTTCTGCGGAGGGCTATCGCCTCTGCAAACATATTATTCAGGAACTCCCAGTAAGACTTCATTTGACCAGGCATTTGTTGGTCCATATGTTCCCGGAATATTCCAAAAGGAATGACGAGTCCTTCTACGACTTTTTCGGGAAACATCCTTTTCAATTGCCCTAAATTGGCCGCTTTTGGTCCGCAAAGTTCTCCTGAATCTCCTGCATCAACATTGCGCAAGTTCAGCACCTCTTTATTGTCCAGTCTGATCCTCGCAACCGGCACTTCAATTTTTTCGCTGCTGCGCTCTTTTTTGGCAAATAGTTCACGTTCTTGAAGCGTCATTTGAGCTTCCGGTTTTAGTATTACATTGCCTTTATTGGTAACAGCATAAAATACCTGCTGCCCATCATATTTCTTTAGGCTCTGTAAATTTTCATCGGATAAAGCAGCATTGGGTATTCCCAGATTCCGAGCCAGAAGCTGTACATGAGATACCATGTTTCCTTCTGCTACAGTGGCAATCCCGGCAATTGGCTTTAAATCTGCCGGAGATCGTTGGAAAATATAAATCTTATCTGATGCAACTTCTACGTCTTCTGGAGATCCGGGAATTACAACAAGTTCTCCAAAGGCGTAACCAGGGTTTAGACCCCGGATCGTACTTTGGTTTGAAATTTCCATTACTTTATTCGTTAAAGCAGATTCCTTTGCGATAAAATCGCCCAATTCACCAACGCTTTTACCCAAGTGCAATGTGATTGAACCGCGAATGCGGTCATCTATAAAGCCATAGGTCATGGGTTCAAAACCGGAATACGTATTTACAATATTATGATAGTTGGCTTTGACCATTGCGGCACTCCATTCTACTGCACCCCGGGCTGTTTCCAGGATAATGGTCAATTCCTCTAACGCAATATTTTCTCTGTTGGCCTGGTTTAAGGTACTTTGTATTTGATCAAATTCCCAAAGTTCTAAATAACCTGCACCCGTTGCGGCAGTCGTTAAGGCACATATTTTTTCCAATAGTTCATTAAGGGTAGCCGGCTCCCATTGTGCTGCATTTTTAAAAATAATTTCTTCCAGTTTTAAGGAGAGTTCCAATAGTTGCAGACGGGCTAACGGCCGTTTTTCTGACAAAATACCTTTACGAACTGCCATTAAAATTTCGGCGATTTCAGCAATTAAAAACGAGGATTTTGTGTGCGCAGTGTTATTGGTAATAAAAGATTCCAATGCATTACCCAATTCGGTGCCTTTTAATAAGCCAGATTTCTGAGCCAGATTTTTAATATCTACCGGCTCAAAGAAATCGGTCATGGTTGCTAAAAGCTCATCAAACCTTTTGATCTGTGCTAAAGTCATTTTACTGCTGTGCCTTTGTTGAAAAGCTTTAACTTTTTCAATATCACTAACTTCCGGCTGCCCATGGATTTTTACCCTCAAGTCCATAAATGGGGCATAAAGGTCAGAGATTACTTTTGATTGACTGCGCATAGTTTGCGCCAGATTGTCATCACCTCCATGAGGCACATCCTTCAGCGATTGCCTGATTAAGAAATAATTTTGGGTCAAAACTTCATCTTTTCCCAAAAGCCATTTGTAAAATGCAATACCCCAGGCTTCTTCATCTTCAAATTGGATGGCGCCACGATAGTACTGAGCTTTTTGATTGACCCAGCCATTATCGACAGAACGCAGATACTTGTCCAATTGATATTGTTTCAACCGTGAATAGTGGTTTTCGGCATCCCAAAAGTCCTTTGAATCTGTATTAGTAAGTATCTGGCCAAGGTAAATATGCTGTTCGTTTCCTAAAGTGGATACCTCGTCTTTATATCGGGCATGTTGTACACCCGGACCTATATTATCCGGGCATGGGTCTTTTGGAGCACGTACGCTGCCATCGGTACAAAACCATCGAATATCTTTGTAAGGGCCGCGAATGTCCTCTTTATAAGCCTTAATTTTCTGAGCAATACCCGAAATTTCAGGTTGTTGTGCTATTGTACTTCCATAAAAGAAAAGCACAACAAGTGATAAACCGTATTTCAGAGAAAAAATATTCATTATATATAATTGTGTTGCAGCTGTTTTTAAAAAGGATTAGGTATGAAAATTCATACCTAATATAATACCTTACATTATTTAGTAAAAGTATAACTATCGTAATAAAAATTCATTTCCATCAATATTATACCACATATAGGAAATATACCTAAAACAAGTATCATATAATGGCTTAATTTATGCTTTACTTTACTGCGTTATTAGGGTTTAACAGATCGTAAAACTGATTGAGCTTAGGTAAAATAATTATTCGAGTTCTCCTATTGATCGATTTTCCTTCCGGAGTATCATTAGTGCTGAGGGTATTGTACTGTCCTCTGCCTGCGGCAACCAACTTATCCGGATTAATGCCATAGTTATTTTGCAAGGCCCTAACAACCGAAGTGGACCTCTTAACACTCAAATCCCAGTTATCCTCTAAATTTCCGTTTTTATAGGGTACGTCATCGGTGTAACCTTCTACCATAACTTCAACCTCTGGTCTTTGCTCAACAATTTGTGCAATTTTGCCCAATACTTCGTTTGCCCTTGGAGTAAGCTGATAACTGCCGCTTTGATATAACATTTTATCGGAAAGATTAATATAAACAACGGTCTTATCAACCTTTATATCTATATCCTTATCTTCAATGCCGTCTTTTAGAACACTCTTAAGATTAACGGCCAGAGCCAGGTTTATAGAATCTGCCTTTGTTTTTGCCGCTTGTAACAATTGAATATATTTATCCTTTTTTTCCAGTTGTGAAAGGGTTTCCTTAATGTTATCATTTGCAGATTTGGAGAGCACAGTAAGATCTCCTACCTGTGTCAATTGTTTGTCCCTAAGACTTTTTGCATCGGCCACCTGTTCTTTCAGATCTTCTATCTGTTCCTGGCGAAGTGTTATTGTATTTTCATATCGGGCCGTTTCGGTTCTTAAAGTAATATTGCAATTTTCTGCCTCCTTTTTGGCCTTTGATATTTCTCTTTGCATACTGCTCCTTAGCTCGGTAAACTTCTTATTGCTGACACATGAAGATAAGCTTGTTAGTATCAGAAGTATAATCATTGAAATAAATAAAATGTTTTTCATCTTAGACTGTATGATTTTCAATTCTTTATAAGATATTTGACCGCAAAATTAAAGTGCTCTACATGAGAAGACAGCTACCTAAGTAGCAGTAGAAATATATAAATTGGGCCATATTTTAGAAAAATGAAATTGTTTTAGTCTTCTTTTTCAACTTTGGATTAAATTCTAATATTACACTTCATCGTCATGGGTAGTTGCTTCATAGGAAGTGACATATCTAAAATCATGAAACCAGTAAGAGGAGGAAACGATATCAAAAACCAATTCGTTCGCGTTAGTCTTTTCCGTTTTCAACTGCCAAATTATATCTTTTGCATCTTTAAATTCGCGACTCGCAACCTGTTCTTCAAACAACCTGAAAATCAATGTATTTTCGGGCATGCCAGCCACCAGCAGACGAATTAGGGTTGCTTCCGGATAGGTATGAAAAATGGATAACCCGTCCTTTTCATTAGTATTTATCCTCACCTGGAAATGCAAGGCTTCTGGCAAAGGAAATAGTCCATCAAAAGCTTGGTACAAAAGCTGATTTACTTTAAAAAAATCTTCGTGCAATGCCAGATCTGCATATTCTTCCCACATTTTTTCGTCCAGCATTTCATTAGACAAATTCAATATCTGCCCATTTTTTAGCCTGTCATGAAAAACGTAGTTTAAAACAATTTTAGCGGCCTCTTCCGGCTCAAAATCGTTAAGGGACATCAGGCACATTTCTTTTAACTCTTTATGGGGGATTTCCGAAATATCAGCATACTCCATGGCCTCCAACAAATCTTTATAATGTTTTTCTGTCCAGGAATTGGGTAGTTCCTGTATCGTCCGGAAAGTAAGACGTTCTACTTTAAACGAATTCTTCATAGTGACTATATGGCTTTATACTATTAATTTCTTTTTCAGTTTATGTTTAACTCAACATTTTTCCGATTATTTGGCCACTTTCATCATACAAAAGTTTTACATCATATATGCCATTCCCCCAATGTACTTCATAAATGGTCCTTTGAGCCATCTGAATTTTGTAAACGTGCTGTAGTTCCTTGATACCGTATTTTGACCCATAATTTTCCTGAACCCTTAATGGTATATCTTTCAGATTAACAGCGCAGGTTGTTTCCAACCAGTTGCCTTCACTAGTATACAGACTCCAATTTATTATCCCTTTGGATCTAAAGGACACATGCCAATTCAAAATATCTATTTGTTTCCATTGAATTTGTCTTGAATTTGGATGCCTTAAGCTAAAGGCAAAGTTCACTTTTACTCCAGGCATTTGCGATTTGGATCCAAACCTTTTCCAAAGCGATGGAACCAACATATTTTTTAATTTTTCGGATGATATCATAACATAGGCCTAAACGCAAGTTCAGGATCTCAAGAGTCAGATTTAAATCAGCTTCTTAAATAGGTAATGTATAGGACATTTAATATGAAAACAGCTACTCAGGTAGCATTCAGGTCCAAATTATGAATGGGTGCGTTATTTTATGAAGTAAATAATGAGTTCTTCTTACTGCTAGGGAAGATATTTTTCTTCTGCAATATCAAGTAATACTTCCAAGCTCTTTACGTTGATCTGCCTTCGACTTACAGAAATGGCCCCGCATCGTTTTAATTCCTGGATATGTCTGCTTACAACCGCCCGCGTAGTACCAATAAGGCCCGCAATTTCTTCATTTGGAAGGTTGTTTATCAGCTCCAATTGGCGGGTTTCCCCGTTGACATTTTTCAGTAACAAACTCGCCAGGCGTACCAGGGTGCTGTGCAGGGTAACATCGGTAGCAACATCCATAAGCTGTTGCATCCTATTTCCAAGATAATACAAAATAGATTTATGTATATCGGGGAAATCATTAATCCATTGGCGCATATTTTCCATCGGTATTTTCAATACTTCTAAGGTATCCAGAGCTTCCCAATAAACGTCGTGCGGTTTTGAATCAAGCAAAGACAATACATCGAACACATCTCCACCAGACAAAACAAAAACTGTATGTTCCCGACCCGTATCTGGATTTGATTTAAACACTTTCATTCTACCGGATACAATAAAATGAAAAGTCATGGACACATCTGAACTGCTTTTAAAATTTTTGCTGGTCCAATTCTCTGAATTCATCAAATGTAACAACCTGTGGATAGATTCGGTGCTCGAATCTCTAAAAAATGATGATTTTCTCAGACTCGCCTCATATTTGCGAAATTGTTCATTGGTAGAATTCATTTTGTTTCCGAAGTTAAAATTATCAGGTTGGTCAAGTTACCATATTTTAACCCGAGTTGATTTAAGTTAATAGGATATTTGTCCCGGTAAGTAGGTATATAAAGGACAAAGTTGTCTTGAATTCCTATTGCTACCTAAGTAGCAGTCTGGTATCATCACACATATTATATTACGATTGTATACAGTACTGCTGTTACTAAAATAGAAATAGTTTATGAATATAATTTTTAATAAGTAATATGAAAAAGCAAATTATTTTCTGCCTGATGGCCTTAATGAGTATTTCAATGGTCTCGCAAAAAAAAACTAAGATCAAAGGAAATAAGGAAGTTACTCAAGTCTTAGTGGAAATTCCGCAGGAATTCAATGCGCTGGAAATAGATGATGCCTTAGAAGTGATATTGATCCCGGGAAGTAAAAATGCATATAGTCTGAATATTGATAGCAACCTTGTAGACATCCTTCATTTCACCGTAACCGATAGTATTTTAAAGGTATACACCAGCAATGAAATTACCAGTAGCAAAAAGTTGGAAATCAGCCTTACCGTAACTGAGCTGGAACATTTGATTCTAAAGAACGACGCACATGTAAAAGGTGAAGGCCAATTTACTTCAGATAGGTTCTACCTGAGTGGATATAATTCGAGCCGGGTAGAAATGGATTTACAAGCAGATGACGTGACTATCACCATGCATAGGAACGCTGGTGGTAAAATCAAAGTGAATTCAGAAAATACGACTATTGTGATGAACGATAGAACAGATTTAAAAGCATACGTAGTTGCTGATAAGGTAAGGGTGACTCTAAACAACACAGCTAACCTGGATATGGACGGAGATTCGGATTATGCTGCTTTCAATTTGAAGAAAAGCGCTAATTTAAATGCCAGAAAGATGAAGGTAAGTGCTGCAGACTTATATACATCAAACAATTCTGACGTATATGTGTACGCAACAAAAAACCTTGAGGTTTATGCACAGGGGAAGAGTAATGTTTATGTCTACGGAAATCCGAAGGTAGAAGTTAAAGGTCTAACCGATAAATCAAAAATCATCAAAAAATAACAAATTATCTGTTGAATAGCTCATGATGCACCTTATGAACATATGATGACCTTTTTCAAACTCTCATGTAAATTGTATCAGCAAAGTATTGAAGTTTTCTTTTCTGAGTATTATTTCTCCAGATTGTTCTGGTTTATTCAATATTCTATTAAATCCGAGAGCCACCCAGGTAGCAGTTTGGTTTTTGCTAGCGTATTACATTAACAATATGAAAAATAAAATTAAATTTTAGCGGAGTACAGGAGCTATAAATAAAAGGGGTTAGCCGCAAGTAATTTTCACAGGAACATTACAAAATAGGAAGTTTACTGATATCATATTAGTCTGAAAACAGTGCCGTTAATGCCCTTCAAAAGAGGTTGAGAAAATAAATTTACAAAGATGAATATTATCTGATTGGATTACCTACTTTAGTTGGTGGAGTAAAATATAATGCATAAATCAAATACACGAATCTGCAATAAAAAATTACCATATGAAAATAGTTATACTGTCCCAAAATCCAAACCTGTATTCTACTAAACGCTTAGTTGAAGCAGGAGAGAAAAAAGGACATACAATGCGTGTGATTGATCACGCTAAATGTGATCTTATTATTGAAAAAAGAAAACCCGGACTTATTTATCAGGGACATGAAATTACAGATGTGGATGGAGTAATTCCCAGGATTGGCTCTTCAATTACTTTTTACGGAACCGCTGTGGTAAGGCAGTTTGAAATGATGAAGGTTTTCAGCGCGGTGGAGTCACAGGCTTTGGTCAGATCAAGGGATAAATTACGGAGTCTACAGATTCTTTCGAGGGCAGGCCTTGGCTTACCAAAAACTGTATTTAGCAATTACTCAAAAGATGTGGGAGCTATCATAGATAGTGCAGGAGGCGCTCCTGTAGTTATCAAATTGTTAGAGGGTACTCAGGGACTTGGTGTTGTTTTGGCCGACAATAGAAATTCGGCAGAGTCTATTCTGGAGGCCTTTAATGGATTACAGGCCAGGGTCATAGTACAGGAATTTATAAAAGAAGCAATGGGAGCAGATCTCAGGGCGTTCGTGGTGGATGGAGTAGTGGTTGGAGCAATGAAAAGACAAGGTAAAGAGGGTGAATTCAGGTCTAATCTGCACCGAGGGGGTTCTGCCAATATCATTGAGCTTTCGGATGAAGAAGAAAACGCTGCCATCAAAGCGGCCAGAGCTATGGGACTTGGTGTGGCGGGGGTAGACCTGTTACAATCTGCCAGGGGTCCTCTTATCCTCGAAGTAAATTCATCCCCGGGCCTGGAAGGTATAGAAGGAGCAACCGGAAAGGACATAGCAGGACAGATCATTAAGTATGTTGAACGCAATGCAGAATGACAAAATTGAAGTACTAGGGCATGCTATTTCCAACGGAAAAGGGGTGCAGCTTAATCTAGATATCGCCAAATTACATACCAGGACCAAAATACAGGTACCAATAATTGTAGAAAGGGCTAAAAAAGATGGGCCAACTTTGTTAATAACAGCTGGGATTCACGGCAATGAAATAAATGGTATCGAAATTGTACGTCAATTGATATCCAAAAAATTCAATAAGCCAGAATTTGGAATGATCATTTGTATACCTGTAGTCAATGTCTTTGGGTTTTTAAATCAAAAAAGACAATTTCCGGATGGGCGCGATTTGAACAGGGTATTTCCAGGAAGTCCTCGCGGCTCACTGGCCAGCAGGTTTGCCTATCACATTATTAAGGAAATTGCACCTCTGGTAGATTATTGCATCGATTATCACACAGGGGGTGACGGCCGCTTTAATATACCGCAGATTCGTATCAATGAAGCTGACAAGGAGAGTTTAAAATTGGCAAAAATCTTCAGACCTCGGTTTATAGTGCAGACCGGACACAGAGATAAGTCGTTTAGGGCAACACTGCATAAACTGGAGAAAAAAGTATTACTGTTCGAGGGCGGCAAGTCGTTACATATTGATGACAAGGTCACTAAATCCGGAGTTGCCGGAGCACTCCGGGTGATGCAGCATCTGGGCATGAGGAATTTTAGTAAGGAGCTAGAATTGATGGAGAACAGGCTCATAAGACCTAAAATCATCACAAAATCGAGTTGGGTCCGTGCTAAATACTCCGGTATGTTCCACCCTTTTGTCCGCTTGGGAAGTAAGGTTAAGAAAGGAGATGTTCTGGGAAGTATCTCAGATCCATTCGGCTATTTTGAACGAAATATTAAAGCCTTGTTTCCTGGTTATGTGATTTGTATCAACCAGTCGCCAATAGTAAATCAGGGCGATGGGATTATTCATATCTCCAAAGAGTGACGATCATTTATTAATACAACAACCGTCGTATTTGCTGCTGTAGTCCTCCTATTCACCGATTTATATAATTGTCTGTTTTGTTTTATCTTTAGTAGCACAATATCCCTGATTTTTATAGATCATATTATCAAAGTAACGGGTAGGCCTTTAGGATAAATGAGCAAAAAATATGTCATTTTAAATTCGAGTATCTCCGGGCTCTTGCTGGTTTTCCTATTTGTGCTATTACTCCCTGAGAAACCATCGATCAGCTATGAATACATTCCAAAACTGAGTACCAACTGTCCTCCCGGTTTTAAACGCAGCGCGAGTAATGAGTGTATTGCTCAAAATTTATACATGCAATACAATTCTCCGAATAACAAAGGAGTAGGGGGGCTGCAAACGGGGCTTCCTGAAATCCGGGACGGTTTTTCGCCTCAGGAAATAGATTTGGGACGCTATCTGTTTTTCGACCCAATTCTATCCGGGGATGGCAGCATGTCTTGTGCCAGTTGTCACAGCCCGGCAAAAGGTTTTAGTGACGGCAGGGCTACCAGCATTGGAAATAATAATCACAAATTACCACGGGCTGCACCTTCACTTTGGAATGTGGCCTATTTGAAAAAGCTGTTTTGGGACGGCAGAGCTACTTCGCTGGAAGAACAAATGCAGGGACCCTTATTTTCAGAGGAGGAAATGAATAATAGCCCGGAAAACCTTCTCGAATCGCTCAATAATATTGAAGCGTACAGTGAGCTGTTTACCGAAGCTTTTCCTGAAAAAAGCGAAAATTCTTCCATAGAGTTAGATGAGATTTATACGGCCATCGCCGCCTTTCAATCCTCGCTGATATCACTCAATAGCAAGTATGATCGATACGCTCATGGCTATCACAAGGCGCTGAATCAAAGAGAAATTGAAGGTATGAACGTTTTCCGTTCATTTGTTGCCCGATGTGCGGAATGCCATACTCCCCCGCTTTTTACAAACCAACAATTTGCCGTCATAGGCACACCGGAGCCCGATGGCTTACCATTAGATCCTGGTGCAGAAGTTCCTTTTAATGATAAAAGCTTAAGGGGAGCGTTTAAGGTACCCAGCCTAAGGAATATAGAAAAAACAGCACCTTATATGCATTCGGGGAATTTTAAAACGCTGCGCGAAACCGTTCAGTTCTACACAGATGGTCGTGGCCATGCTGTACCCGAAGATGAGGATTTGATTATTCACTGGCATATCTGGGAGCCCGGGCTATCTGATTATGAGCTTGATCGACTTGTGGATTTTCTAAAAACGCTGACCGACGAAACATTTACACCAAGAATCCCGGAAACATTGCCATCCGGACTAAAACCCTCTGTTTAACTGCTATTAATTCCTATTTATATGAAATCAACACCCTTCAAAATAATTGCTGTCCTCCTCATACTGGGCCTAGGTGTGTATTTGGGAAAATTATTTTTCTCGTCCCCTGAGCTAAGCAGCCTACCCTTGCCTTCAACCATTAAGTACAGGAATGTTGGTCTATCAACTGATACCACACAGCTAGCCCAAGCCAATGACTTTAGAGGAAAAATTATCGAGGTCAAAAATGGCGAACTTATTCAGGAAGCGGTCAAAGTTGCTAATCCCGGAGATTTGATTAGAGTCTATCCTGGTACGTATTCCGAGAATGTTTATATAGACAAAGATGATATCAGTCTGCAAGGGGTGGTCATAAATGGTGAATGGCCCACTCTGGATGGCAAGAAAGAAATAAATGACGCCTTCCTTTATTCGGGTAACGGCATTTTGATCGAGAATTTTAAGATTATCAATTACAAGGGTAACGGTGTGATGGGGCAGGCCGGAAACAATTTTGTAATCCGTAATAATTGGATTATTGATACAGGAGTGTATGGTATTTTTCCTCAGTATGGCAAGAACGGGCTAATTGAGCACAATGTACTGAGTGTAATTGCCGATGCCGCCATTTATGTGGGTATGTGTGATAATGTAGACGTACTACACAACGAAGTGTTTGATAATGTGGCCGGTATAGAGATAGAAAACTCAAGACACTGCCTGGTCGAGAATAATTATGCACATAATAATACCGGTGGCATTCTGGCTTTTATAACGCCGGGTTTGCCTATAAAAACGACTTTTGATGTTATTCTTAGAAATAATTTTGTGGTGAACAATAATCACGAAAATTTTGGAGCTCCGGGTTCAACAGTTTCAGGAATACCCGCTGGTACGGGTATTCTTATAATGGCAGCCGATGACGTAATTGTGGAGAACAACATTATAACCGGTAACAACAATACGGGCATTACTATAGTAGATCTTGCCACAGGCGACCCAAAAGCCAATGACCCTAACTCGGAAGGAAATCCTGATAGGGTGGTTATTCTTGATAACATTATGTACGATAACGGTAATGAACCTACAGGCGAAATAAAAGCAATTATGTTGACCCAATTGGATACAAAAGGCCCGGATATTTTTGCATATGGCGGGGGTATGGGAAGTACTATCAGGGACAAAAACAGGTACAGGAGTTTTGGTTTGGACGATTATGGCCCGGCACTAATAAATGATACCAAAGATGTGCCAACTATGATGACACCTTCACCTGTGGCTCCCAGATCGGTATCCAAAGAACAACTTGGTGAACTTACTTATTATGGAGTATGCGCTGGCTGTCATGCGTTTGGCACCAGATTGATAGGTCCGCCGACCGAGATTTTACAGGCAATTCATGCCGATAACCCCCAGGGTATAGTTGATTATATCAATAATCCGACTAACCTCAGGGAGGACTATCCAGAAATGCCTCCCCAGGATTATTTATCGGACGAAGCCAAAATGGCGGTGGCTGAATATATATTGGCTTTAACGGAATAGGACGCATTCATCTAATGGCGAATTAATTAATCGTTTCCGAATTAGTGAAGTTTTAAAAGTAAGGCCGGTAAATTTAAACAGTTCAAAAAAAAGTGAATATTGACATCCAATTAAACCTATTTTGCATAAGGCCTTAAGTTTACTCTTAAAAGATAATCATCTGCCGTAATAAACAAGTATCTGCCATCATCAGTAAACTCACAATTTCCAGTTATTCTTCCTGTATTGATTGTTCCAATATGTCGCCCTTCTGGAGTAATTATAAGAATTCCATCGCCGGCTGCCACAAAAATATTGCCATTTTTATCTATCTTGATTCCATCTGGATTTTGTTTTGCAGCACTTGTTTTAATAATCTCTCCAGGATCAAAAAATACCCTAAAGTTGATGCAATATCGAAATCTCCATAGGTTTTTTTATAATTGAAATAATTTTCACTCTGAATGTTTTCACTTCTATTAGAATTAATACTCGCTATTCCATCCACACGACCGCCGGCCAGAAGTGATTTTGGAGTATAATTACCGGTTCTATCATTACTGGTACCAGATCCAAATGTGGTTTTAAACGTCAAACCATTAATAATCTCATACTGTGCTGATAGATTTACTTGTAATTGATCCAATCCATAATCGCTTATATTTTCTGTAACAATAGCAACCGGATTATCATATGGGGTTGGAAGTTGTATCAAAGCATAAGATCCGTCAGGGTTATAAACAGGAATATCTGGTCCTGCGTTGGTAGCTCCGGGGTACGCATTCCCATGACCGGCGCCGCCAGTTTCAGAACCGTTACGCTCAGCTCGGGTGCCAATAATATTGAGTCCTACTTTTATTTTCTCTGATAAGTCTATATTCACATTACTGACTAAAGTAAACTTTTTAAACTCAGATCCCTTTATTACGCCCTCTTGATCGTAGAAAGTACCAGAGATATAATAGTCAGATTTATCACCACCCCCTGATACAGAGAGTTGGTGGTTATGAATTTCACCGTTTTGAATTACTAAATCTTGCCAGTCCGTATCTACACCAGCAGGACCAGGTGCAAATGCACCATCGGTAGCTTCTGCCATATATGCTAAAAACTGGCCTCGATTTAAAACATCTTCCCGCCCTATTTCATTTTGGGTAGAGTAAGTAGAATTTAATTCAACCCTCATTTTTCCTTTGGATCCTTTTTTAGTGGTTACTAATACTACCCCATTAGCACCTCTGGATCCATAGATAGCTGTAGCTGAGGCATCCTTTAAAATTTCCATAGAAGCAATATCTGCCGGTGCTGGTAACACACCGCCTACAAAACCATCTACAACAAAAAGTGGATCACTACTTGCGTTAATAGATGTAGAGCCTCTAATTCTCATTTTAAATCCTGCTCCCGGGTCGCCACCATTATTGGATTGGATCTGCACACCAGCTGCTCGCCCTTGAAGGGCTGTAACGGCATTGGTTGTCGGGATAGCAACTAGTTCCTCTGCCTTGACAGAAGCCACTGCACCCGTTAAATCACTTTTCTTTACAACGTCATAACCTATAATTACAACCTCTTCCAGCTCATTTGTTCCACTTTCTAATGAGATGTTAACGGTGGACTGACCAGTGATTGCAATTTCGGTTGTCTTAAATCCTACATAGGAAAATACCAAAGTAGTAGCATCTTCGGGAACCCCACTAAGAAGATACTTCCCGTCAAAATCAGTAATAGCACCAATAGAAGTGCCTTCCACAACTACATTGGCACCTGCCAATGGTATCCCATTCTCATCTGTTACTGTGCCATCTATTTCTAAATCCTGAACTTCATCAATAGCCATGTTAGAATACATGGTGGTATTTACAAAGCATGTCAATGCAACAAGAATAATGAGTTTTAGTTCTTTGCTAAATAATTTTTATGCGAATAGCCAAAAATAAATGCTATTTGGGCAATGTTTTTCATGTTTTGGTTGTTAAATAATTAGTATTGTTTATGGGATCTTTTTTTTTAACATCGGGCATAGGCGTTTAGTTTTGAAGGTTGCTAGTTAGTTTATTCCAGTTTTAGTAAATTCTCCTTAGGCTTTAATCTGAGCTTTAAAAACCTGAAGAAAACTCAGGTTTATTCGCCCTTTATTAATTAGTTCAAAGGAAATAATAGGATTGATATTTTTTGAGTAAATAAAGGTCATTCTTAAGGATAATTAACTCAGCCGCTCATTAAACAATGAAATTCTCATTATTCCTTTGCTAATAGAATGAATACCGCAAAATGCGATTTAGACCTAAGCCCATTAATAAATTTATTTTTCGGTTAAGTTTATTATTGGAGAAAGTGCAGAAAAAAGCAATATAAAATCACCTCAAAAGGACAGTTTTAGAATTAGGTTAAACTTTAATCCACTGATTTCCATGCTGGATGTTTTTAAGAATCCCCTTAATTAATGTTCTTTGAAAATGTTTCAATGCCCGTCAAACTAAAAGTCTGTAGAATGTCCGATCCTATAATTAAAAATACCGCAGGGCAAACGACCTGTGCAAACAAGCGGCATCCGAGATACGACCTCTAAGAAGTTTGTTTCAAGTGATTCTGAGGTTATAATTCCCGACAACAATTAGGGCTAGTGCTATCAAGAATACATGCTTAACTTATTAATAATCAAATATTAGCATAACTGAGTTGGATTAATTAACTTTAATGAAGTATATATTCTGACAGAATTCTCACTTAGAGATAGAATAAGGTTCCTGCCAATATAAAATCCTTAATATTTTACCAATGGCGACAAAGAGTATATTGAATTTTCAGAAAGACAGTATCCTTTCAAATTTCTCTTTTCATAACGTATCCGAAGCAATTTTCTGGAGCAACTTTAAGGGTGAATTTCTTTTCGTGAATGATTCGGCTTCCAAAATGACCGGATATACCAAGCAAGAACTACTCACGATGAAAGTCGCAGACATCAATACCGGAATTGGTGCAGGCTTTGCAGACTTAGTGAACAAATTAAAGACCCAGAAACAATTTACTCTGGAAGCAAAACATAAACACAAGACAGGTTTTTTATATAACGTTGAAATTAGGGCCCATTATATGGAATACGAGGGCACTGATATTGCCGTCACTTTTGTAAAAAATATACATAATAGGATATTGGCGGAAGAAAAATTAAAACTGGCCAATAAACAATTAGCGATTTTGCTTGAAGAAAGTGAAGGACGGTATCGTGACTTGTTTGAAGAGGCACCCATTGCTTATGTTCACGAAGGGCTCGATTCCAGGTTTATCAAAGCTAACAGGGCAGCATTGAGAATTCTGGGTGTAAGACCAGATGAGGTATTAGAAACCTTTGGAAAAACACTTGCTGTCGACAGTCCAGAAAATCAAAAACGAATAGAAGAAGCCTTTGAATCGATTGAAAGTGGAATAGATACCAGTGGTGTTGTGATGGAACTGAGACGAAAAGATAATGGACAATCTGTATGGATCCAGTGGTGGTCGAAACCAGATGTAAGCGGAGAATTTACACGTACCATGTTCGTTGATATCACCGATAAGGTCTTGATGGAGCAGGAGAAGGAAAAATTGCACGCAGAAAATCTTTACCTGCAGGATGAAATAAAATTCACACATAATTTTGAAGAAATAATCAGTAAAAGTAAAATGTTCCACAAAGTTTTACACCAGATAGAACAAGTTGCTACTACCGACGCTACGGTACTGATTTTGGGGGAAAGCGGAACCGGAAAGGAATTGTTGGCCAGGGCTGTTCACAATATCAGTAAAAGAAATAAACGAGCCCTTATTAAAATAAACTGTGCCAATTTACCTTCGAATTTGATAGAGAGCGAATTGTTTGGCCACGAACGGGGTGCTTTTACCGGAGCTATGGAAAGAAAGATCGGGCGGTTTGAACTGGCTGATAATGGCACCATTTTTTTAGATGAGATTGGCGAATTGCCTGTGGGGCTGCAGTCAAAATTGTTAAGGGTTTTGCAGGAAGGCGAGTTTGAGCGATTGGGCAATCCGAAAACAATTAAAGTAAACGTCAGGGTAATTGCGGCTACCAATCGTAACCTGGAAGAAGCGATTGCTAAAAAGGATTTCAGGGAAGATCTCTATTATCGGCTCAATGTGTTCCAGATTGTTGCGCCTCCTTTGCGTAAGCGCAAGGAAGATATCCCCTTGCTGGTACAACATTTCGTAGAAAAATATGAGGGTAAAATGGGCAGGAAAATTAGAAATATACCCGATAAACTAATCGAGGATTTTATGCACTATGACTGGCCGGGTAATATAAGGGAATTGGAAAACAAGATTGAGCGTGCATTGATTCTAACCCACGGAAACACCCTACATTATGATGACTGGATACCTAAAATTGGTCTTGATGTTCATAAAGGAAAAGAGCATCCCGTCCTGTTTAAAATGGAAGATGTTGAAAAGGAACATATCATCAATATCTTAAATAATACCAACGGGATAGTTAGCGGTGAAAATGGTGCTGCCAAATTATTAGGAATAAATCCTAATACCTTGTACTCGAGGATGAAAAAACTAGGAATTCAAAGGTTCAGTAAAACATAAATTACCTCCAATAAAATTCAAATTCAATACTACTAAACTGCTATCCTGATATATTCGGTAAACAATGTATTTAAAATACAATTAAATAGCCAGAGCCTTATCTGGAATTTATATTGAAATAAATTGTATTCACGAATTGAAAATAATCTACTAAGACAACCTCATTCACTTCCGGAAATTTTCTGATATATCGTAAAATTCACGATATATCAAGAATGTAAATTTACAAGGCTATCACAAAAATAATTTTCATTAATCTACTGAAGCCCTTGTTTTATTGGCTTTAGGTAAAAACCTATTGCCAATTTAGATGCTGGCATAAAATTCTTATTCATTAAGTGTGCCAAGCACATAACAAGGTGATTAAAATAGTTAAGGTGTAATTTTTTTAGCCAGGCAACCTAAATTATTAATCATCATGTTGGTGAGGTAATCAGAGCTTAGCCGGTATGGGTCTGAGAACTTTTCCAAATAACTGACGGTTAATTATCTCCCTATTTTATAGGGCAGGTAATAGAGTTCCCCTATAGCATAACTTTTAAATTAAACATCATGAAAAATTTAACAACATTTTTATTCGTCCTATGTCTTTTTGCTTTGTTTAGCTATGAGAACGCGGAAAAAAAACCACCAACACCAAAAGGTTTTCTTTATACTACTACTAATGGTGAGGGTATGAACCAGGTTCTAAAACTAGATCGTTATAGCGATGGGAGTCTGATCAATGAGACTGCATATTCAACCAACAGTAAGGGAGGTGCAAATACAGGTGCTGGGGGAGACGCAAAAGGTGATTTTGACGCTCAAAACGCAATTCAGATCATAGGCGATTATCTATTAAATGTTAATGCGGGAGGAAATACCATTTCTGTATTTACTATCGATAAACCTACAGGATCATTAGTTTTTAAAAGCAATGTGAATTCTGAAGGTGTTAGACCTGTTAGTATAGCATATACAAAAAAAACGGGCAGTAACAATACCTATTGGGTGGTTGTTGGAAACCAATGGAATAACCCAAACGTACAAAAAGATGGTGCAAATATTGAGCGATATCCAAATGACGCATTTCACGCAGCCGATTTAGAGAGCCCTCATGAAAGCGACAGGGTAAGAAATATTGCATTGTTTAGTTTTGACGCTTTGAACGGAAATCTTACTCCCGAAAAGGTTTTAGATACCTATGTTAGAGAAAATGGTGGACCTAGTTGCGTGTCATTTAGTGATGACGGGACAAAGCTGGCAGTCTCTACCTGGGGAATTGCACATTTTTCTACTGAAAAAACCTCTTTGGATGAGCAACATGCCAGCCGTGTCTATGTATATGATTTTGCGGACGGATCCGTTTCCGGCGAACGTTATTTTGAAGAAGAAGGAATAGCTGGTAGTATTGGATTTAATTGGGCCAAAGGAGGTAATAACACACTGCATGTGTCGAATTTCAACTTAACTCCCAATAAGAGGAATAACAGTCTAACTGTTTTAAAAGATAATGGTAGGGCGGTTAAAAAAAGCGCGAACCATAATACTGCTGGTACTGATGATATAGATGAAGCCTGTTGGACGTTATTAAATCCTGATGGTAATAAATTATATGTAGCAAGTTTTGGAGCCAATGTAATTTCTTCATTTGATGTTGATGGTGGCGGAAATATTGTATCGGATGTCAGGGCAACCTCAAGAGGTGATAACGCTCCGGCAGGTGATACTAAAGACATGTATATTACCCCTGATAACAAATACCTTTACGTATTAGGTGCTTTTCAATCCTTTTCCATTAACCGATTTGATATTTCAACTTCTGGTAAAATCAGGTATAAAGATCAAGTGTCATTAAATACCACCAAGGAATCAAAAGGAAATGCTGGAGAATATAACTTTTTAGGACTTGCAGGTTATGATGTAGAATAATTAGGAAACCCTTTCTAATTAGATGTCAATGGCCATTAATATATAATAATCTAAAACTATTTAAATGAAAAATATTGTAAAAATAGTGTTGATCCTCGCATTAGGATCGGGACTGGTATCTTGTAAAGATAGAGCCTCTTCAGAGGCGAAAACAGAACTAAGTGCACTAACGGAAGAAATTCATTTCAATTCTCATTTATATACCCAATCCAATGAGATCGAAAATGCTGTCATACATTATTCAAGAAATGAAGATGGAACTTTAACAGAAGTGGAGCAGGTATTAACTAAAGGAAAAGGCACCAATGGCTTTAAAGCTACTACTGGGGAGGAGTCTGCACCTGATCCTTTGTTGAGCGCCAGCTCTGTTATTTTAGGTGGCGACAACGAAATGCTTTTTGTTGCGAATTCCGGAGATAATAGCGTTTCAGTTTTCAAAGTAACGAAAAATGGCAGTTTAGTATTTATGGACAATGCCGTTTCTGGTGAATACAGCAGCGTTAATTCATTGTCTTACAACGCCAGGTCAGGTGTACTTTATGCCCTTCATTCCTTTGGTCCTAATCACATAAGTATGATCAAGGTGGGAGAGGATATGAAACTATCCCCAATGGACAACAGGTATACTATAAATACGCAAAAAGACAAAGACAGAATACCCACCCAGATTACTATGTCTCCGGATGGTAAATTTATCCTTGTAGATGTGCTCTTTAATGCAAGGCCTGTTGCCGGTGAAAGTGGGCCAATCTTGTCACCTTCTAATGCTACCACAGCAGATGGTGTAGTGGTTTTTCCAATCGGTGAAAATGGAGCTCTGGGAACAGCTGTAATCAATGATTCTGGAACGCCAACACCCTTCTCAATGAGTTTTCTGCGTGGCAGCAAAAATGTGTTTATTAACACTTTTGCCGCAGGGAACGGTGCCGGTCTCAGCAGATTAGAAGATGATGGGACAATTACCAATATCATAACCACCACAGTAAGTTTGGAACAGGCACCAAACGGACCTTCAGAAACTTGCTGGGTCTCTATTGATCCGGATAATAAATATGCTTACGCCGCTAATTTTGGATTTGGCACCATTTCAAGTTTCGAAATATCTGACGATGGACTAAAGTTAAAGTCAGACAAAATGGCTAAAATTGAAGGAACCACAGGATTTCAGGCGCTGGCCGGTATTCCAACCAGTGGCCCGGCAGATAATTGGATGAGTAAAGACGGATTCTTTTATCAGATCTATGGCAATGCTGGTATTCTTGTGGCATTTAAGGCTAAAGATGGAGGGTTAACAGAAGTTGGTAGATATTCAATTCCAGTAAACAGTACTCAGGGATTGGCAGGATTCTAAGTAATCTTCTTCATTTGCCCCTGTTTGCAATGCAATATTGACCACAGGGGCAAATTTCACTTTCTTCAGTCTAAAGATGATCGTTTTGCCATGTAACCGGAGTTAGATCCTAACTTCTAAATAATTCTCTAAATGAAGGGTATAAGTTAAATCGGTCATTTAAAGGGCTGATATATAGTTGCCATCCCTTATGGTTATAATTATTATGCGATATACATAAGACAATGCTTGATATAACAGAATTAGCGGTTTTCAAGGGACAAGTTTTAAACGGTGATGGTTTAAAGATTGTAAGATTTTGTTCAGAATGGAGCGGTCCCTGCCACATTATGGAACCTATTTATGAAGAAATGCACGCCAGGTATACAAACTCAGCATCGTTCTACAATATCGATATTGATAACGCACCCTTATTAAAAAAATCATTGGGTGTTACTGAATTACCAACTATCCTTTTCTACCAAAAAGGGGTTATAATCGACTTCATTACAGGCTTGATTTCTAGAGAGGCGCTAATTGAAAAGTTGGAAAAAGCGATTAAATAATTGCCAATCATCCAACTCTTTTTATTCCCATTCATTTTGCAAAAACCTTGATTTGCGGTTTCCTATTGAACACTAAATGTAAACTTTACTACTTGTCAGCAAGACCGGATAAACCTTTAAAATACAATTGCCTTGATATCAATATTTATCTGCTAGTCATTATTATTGCTTAATACCACTTAAGACGTTTACTTAGATTAAATAATCTTTTTAAATTTGGAAACCCTAACCCAATATTCAAAAGTACTTTCATGAAAAAAATCTTGAGTATTAGTCTAATCGGACTATTTGTTTGCCAATGTGCTGCCCCGGAAAAAAAAGAAGAAAAAACAACAGAGGAATCGCCTATGATGGAAAAGGTGTCCATCTATAAAAATGTGAAACTTACGGCCGACCTTAATGGACTTAGTGATAATGAAAAGCAGATGATTCCCTTGATGATTGAAGCCTCTGATATCATGGACGAACTTTTTTGGTATGAAGCATATGGCAAAAAGGACTCCCTACTATCCACTTTATCAGATCAGTATGCTAAATCATACGTACAGATCAACTATGGACCGTGGGATCGTCTGGCAGATAACGAACCGTTCCTTGATGGGGTAGGACAGAAACCTGAAGGCGCCAACTTTTATCCCATCGATATGACCAAAGAAGAATTTGAGATGGCCGATTTGGAAGGAAAGACCAGCTTATATACTTTCATCCGAAGAGATGCGGATGGTAACTTAAGTGTTGTTCCCTACCATGAGCAATTCGCTGAGCAAGTGCAAAAAGCCTCCGATCTTTTAAAGCAGTGCGCTGGTCTTGCCGAGGACAAAGGGCTTAAAAACTATCTTACCCTCAGGGCAGAGGCACTATTAACAGATGAATATCAGCCAAGTGATATGTCCTGGATGGATATGAAGACCAACGGATTGGATTTTGTAGTTGGTCCTATTGAAAACTATGAAGATAAGCTCTATAATTATAAAGCCGCTCATGAGGCCTACGTACTTATTAAAGATAAATCCTGGAGCGATCGGTTAGCCAAGTACGCAGGTTTCCTTCCCCAACTACAACGGGGAATTCCGGTATCCGAGGAATACAAGGCAGAAACGCCGGGAACGGATGCAGACCTCAATGCATATGATGTAGTCTATTATGCCGGAGATTGTAATTCTGGTTCTAAAACGATAGCAATAAATCTGCCTAATGATGAGCAGGTGCAGCTCGCAAAAGGCTCCAGAAGGTTGCAGCTTAAAAATGCCATGCAGGCTAAATTTGATCACATCCTGGTACCTATTGCAAGTGTATTAATACATCCTGAACAGCGCCAGCACATTACTTTTGATGCTTTTTTTGCCAATACTATGTTCCATGAAGTGGCTCATGGATTAGGCATTAAGAACACCATCAACGGCAAAGGAACAGTGCGCAATGCGCTAAAAGAGCATTCCTCCGCTCTGGAGGAAGGAAAAGCAGATGTTCTGGGGCTTTATATGATAACACAATTGCATGAAAAAGGAGAGATTGAAGGGGATCTGAATGATTACTATGTGACGTTTATGGCCAGTATATTCCGTTCTGTAAGATTTGGTGCGGCCAGCTCACATGGAAAAGCCAATATGATTCGATTTAATTTCTTTAAAGAACACGGGGCTTTTGCCAGGGATGAAGTAACAGGAACATACACGGTCGATTTCGAAAAAATGCGTGAAGCCATGAATGCACTGTCAGAAAAAATTCTGGTGCTCCAGGGCAATGGTGACTATGAAGGGGTAGCTCAGCTGGTTGAGGATAAGGGTAAAATCAGTGACGTTCTCCAGGCCGAACTTGACCGGTTATTGGAGCAAAACATTCCAGTAGATATAGTCTTTGAACAGGGTGTGGAAGTATTGGGTTTATAATAGACCCTGAGTAGGGGAGTGGTGCCTGAGAAAATCTGAAAAGTGGGTCGGCCAGGGCAGACCTGATCTAAGTGTGATTTTTCACATCATTTCACCTTTTTTGTATGTATTTATATCGTTAAATTGATATTACCATCTTTGGAGCTCGAATTGCCATTGGGGATTCACTTTTTTCATTTCAATTTCGTCATTACGTTCCTTAAGACCACAGTCCAGGAATTTTTTATGTAGTTTTTGTAATTGTACACGATCCAATTCAACTCCCAGCCCTGGTCCACTGGGTATGGCGACAAATCCGTCAGCTATCTTTAATTTTCCTCCTTTTATTACTTCATCTACCTGCCATGGATAGTGGGTGTCAAATGCGTAATCAAGACTCGGTACTGCAGCCCCCAGATGCACCATGGCGGCCATAGAAATACCAAGGTGGCTGTTAGAATGCATCGAAAACCCTCTTCCAAAAGTCTGGCAGATTTTATTGAGTACCATTGATTCTCGCAAACCTCCCCAGAAATGATGATCGGATAAAATAATATGCTCTGAGCCCAGCCTTATACTCGATGGAATATCATTGAATGAAGTGGTACACATATTTGTTGCCAAGGCGATGTTTACTTCCTGGCTTAAAGCCGCCATATTTTCCTGCCCGCGAACAGGGTCTTCATAATATTCCAAAATACCTTCCATCTTTTTACCATATTTTATGGCGGTTGCCAAAGACCAAATAGCATTAGGATCTAACCGTAACGGAACATCAGGACCAAAGGTTTCCCGAAGTGCCAGTATACTATCACATTCTATATCGGGGGCTAATGCGCCGCCTTTTAATTTTATGGATTGAAATCCGAATTCTGCCGTCATCGCTTTAGCCTGTGAAACAATTTGGTACGGAGATAAAGCTTCTTCCTGACGGGCTTTTAACCAACCCGAGGCATCTTTATCAGATCCGAATCCCAATTCGCCTCCCGCACCTGCATATTTGTAGAACAGGTATGCTGCAAACGGCACTTTATCCCTTGATCGTCCACCGAGCAAATCCACCACCGGTCTATCCATTTTTTTCCCTATACAATCTAGACAAGCCACTTCTATTGCGCTGAAGAGATGCACCAGCAACCGCTGATCCCAAGGTGCAACTCCCCGTTGATCATCTGTTTCTCCGAACAATTTATGAATCGTGCTTCTGATTTCATTAAGTTGAAAAACATCCTTACCGACCAAATGCGGGCTTAAATCTTTTAATGCCTTGTATATTTTTTCACTTCCAGGTATTTCGCTCAACCCAATAATACCGGTATCGGTACTGACTTCTACAATAATTCTAAGGGCATAAGGAGCGTGCAATCCTGCCGCATTTAGCAAAGGTGGATCGTCTACTGCAATTTGGGTGCTACATATATCTGTTATCCTCACAATACTTATTGGTGTTTTAAATGGAAATTATAAAGATTGAATTCCTGATAATCCGGCCAGCAAAACATACAGACTGCTATGATCCAATTCACCATTTCCTTGAGCAATCAGGGCATCCATACTGGTGGCAACTTGTGCGCTCCCCGGTAAGGGCACTGAGAATTCCTTCCCTGCCTGCAGGGCAATATTCATGTCTTTTCGGTGCAATTTTACTTTAAATCCAGGCTTAAAATTGTTGTCGATAATTCGTTGGCCGTGCAAATCGAGAATGCGACTCTGGGCAAATCCGCCCAATAAAGCTTCGCGCATTTTATCGATGTTAACATTAGCCTTTTTTGCTAAAGTAAAGGCTTCTGCCACAGCTTGAATTGTCATACCCACAATAATCTGATTGCAGGCTTTTGTAGTTTGTCCGGCCCCGGCTGCACCAATCAAAATGGCACTTTTGCCCATGATATTGAACAGCGGAAGTACGCTATCGAAAGCCGCCTGATTACCACCGACCATAATCGAAATCGTGCCACTTTGGGCCCCCACCTGTCCACCGGAAACAGGGGCATCCAAGGCTTCAACATTTTTTTCCTTAAAAGCTGCGTACAACTTTTTCGCTGTTGAAGGTGCAATGGTCGACATATCCACAAAAATCGACTCTGCCCTAATACCTTCCAAGACCCCGTCTTTGCCCCATACAACCGCTTCGACTTCGGGTGAGTCTGGCAACATCGTAATGATTATTTCATTGTCCAGGGCCAGGGCTTTACATGAGGAATAGGTTTTGGCTCCTGCCTCGGCGACCTCCTTGGCCACTGCACTGATTTCCAGTATCGAAACGGAATATCCCGCCTTTAATAAATTAAGAGCCATGGGTTTTCCCATAATCCCTAAGCCTATAAATCCTACTTTTTCCATTTTTTAAACTTTATTATCAATTCGTATTTTTTTAGATCAAAATCTCGCTTATTATGCCATAGGCCATATCCGGGCTGCAATTAAAATAACGATTAATCCGGTAATTCCCATTATAGACAACATCGGTGAAAATGTTTTCAACACCTCCTTCTCGGTCAAATTACTCATTTTACATACAATCCAAAATCCGCTGTCATTCATCCATGGAAATATTTTTGAACCACATGCGATGGCCAGGCCAACATATAATTGGTGGTACCCCAGATCCATAGTGGCCGACATGCCTGCCAGAATACCCGAAGCGGTAATCATCGCAACGGTAGCGGATCCCTGTGCCGTTCGCACAACAGCGGTTATAAAAAAAGCAAGTGGTATGATCGCCATTTGATAGCCTTGGGTCAATTCCCCTATCCGGGCACTGATACCGGTCTGTTGTAACATCCCTCCAAAGGCACCACCAGCAGCAGTAATCAAAATAATTACCCCTCCGCTCATTAATGCGCTCTGAACCGCTTTGGTCAGGAACGATGTATCATCTTTTTTTTGAAGTACCAACAAAATCATGGCCGATAATGCACCGCATATTAATGCGGTATTTTTCTCCCCAAAGAAATTAATCAATAAAATCAACAACTTATTGGAACTTTCAACATCCATAAATGTATCCATAAATGCTTTGACCGTGATAAAGACCAACGGAATTAAGACTGGGAGTGCTGAAAGCCATAAGGAAGGCAAACGTGAGTCTGCCTGCAGAGACAATGCCTTGATATCCTTTAAGGGTGCATCCACAGAATCTCTCAATGGCACAGGCCATTTTCGATTGGCCCATAGCGCATAGAGATATCCTGTTGTAATTGTAAAAAGACCAACTAAAATACCCCCGAGCATCATCATGCCAATTGGTATGTTCATTTCGCTTATCAGGAACAATGGGCCCGGAGTTGGGGGAACCAGTGAATTGGCCATTGCCGCACCTGCAGTAACCGCAAGTACAAGCAATAAATAATTCTTACCCAATTTATTGGCCATGGCTTTGGCGAGCGGTATCATGAGATAAAAAACCGTATCAAAAAAAACAGGTATTCCTAAGAAAAAACTTCCCCCTAAAAAAGATAAAGGAGCATTTTTAACACCTGTCATTTTGATAAGTGATCGAATGATTTTTTCTGCAGCACCACTTTCCAGCATACACTTGCCAATAATTGCTGCCATGGCTATTAGGATTCCTATTTTGCCACAAGTTTCCCCAAAAGCAATTGCAACTCTTTTTCCGACGTGCCAATCAGACATTTGAAAGGCTACCTCATCCGATACCCCCTTACTTAAAGCAAAAGTTTCAATAGCCGAGGCGGGGGTTAATAGGGCAACTACAATTGCAGCTATCAATAGGGCAAGAAAGGCATGTAGCCTAAGGCCGATTATTCCACCAACAACGATAATAATACCTACAAGTAAAATGAAAAAGGGATCGGTAAAAAAACCAACCATATTATTTTCTTTTTGAATTCATAACCTGGGCCATTGTCGTGGATCCCCGGGCCACAAAAGTTGCGTCTGATCCACAGGCCATAAAACGAATTCCCATGTCATAATAAGTTTCATATTCCTCGGGGTCGAACAATAATATACCTGCAGCTTTGCCTGCATTGGTAGCCGCCGTGACAATTCTTTTTACTGTCTCAAGGAAGAGAGGGTGATCAAACTGACCGAAAATTCCCAAAGACATAGTTAAATCAGAGGGTCCAATAAAGAACACATCGACACCATCTAATGCGGCAATCTCATCCAAATGCTCCAGCACTTCCTTAGTTTCGATTTGAATTATTCCTAAAATGTTTTCTTTGAATTGTTCCCTGTACGTTTCAAAATCTTTTCCAAAGCCGGTTGCCCGGACCATTTTGGCCACACCCCTATTCCCGTCAGGTGAATAATACATTCCACTGATTGCGAGCTGCGCATCTGCCGTCGTTTCAATCTGAGGGCACATAATACCCACGGCACCCATATCTAGGGCCTTCTGAATTCGTCGCTTATCATTACTTTCGACCCTTATAATTGCTCCGCTGGAACTGGCGTTTAATGCCTGGAGTTGGGAAAGGGCATCTTTCTCATCACCTGAACCGTGTTCCAGATCAATCAGTACCCAATCAAAACCTGCCTGGCCCACGATTTCTGAAGTTAAAGCGCTACCCAAATTCAACCAACAACCATTTAGTGCTTCTCCTTTTTGAAGTCTTTTTTTCAAATTTCTCATAAATCCTGTTTACTAAAATAAAGATATTTTTGCTGCTTTTGTACAACAATAATACAATTGCTCAATGGGTTCTTTATAATCCACATTCAGTACAATCTTTTCCAATTTCTCATGTATTTACTGCTGGAAATCGAAAACCATATACCAAGTATCTCGGAATCGGTACTGTCCGCTAAAATGAACCTTTTTCGGGACTCATTTTAAAAAAGAGTATTTGTCATTTAAATCTATTTTTAAAAAGCATCGGCCAACTTCCGGATTTTTCTATTGTTCGGGTTTGAGCAAGTTCCATTCAATGGATTTCCGGTCAGTACTACAGTCTAAATCCGGCTTTCTGTAGGGATCGTTTAGAAAATTCTCGGTAATCTCAAATAAACAGGGATTAAAAAGATCGTGACTATCATCTGTAAAAATAACTTCATGACCGTTTTTCAGACCCTTTAAGGCCTTATTGGCATTACTGGTAGGGGTAACAGGATCTAAACTACCACTGGCCATAAGTGTGGGAATCTCTGATACAACAGCCTGGTTTTCAATATTCGAAGCTCTGTAGGAATGCCAATTGGCCATTAATTTGAAACCTAAATCAAAAGAAGTGGGATTAAACTCAAGTTCAGATTGTTGATTTAGTGTTTTATCGAAACTTACTCCTTCATAGAATGGAAGCTCTTCAAAAGCCATGACCGAAAAGCTCATGGGTAAATTTATTATGTTATATACGAATTCAATTCGCTTTATTGCATTCACTATAGGTTCTGTTTCCCCTCCTTCAAAAGCTTCAATTAAAGATGGTATATTGCTTATTCCATATCGATCGTAAAGCGACTGGTGTAATAATAATAATGCATCCTGAGGATTGAGCACAAATAATTGCTCCTTATATTCCAAATGCAAAGGTGACGTTTGCAGTTTTTTTAACGATTTCAACAACCGTTCTTTTAGATTGGGATACCGGTTTTTACAGCTTTCATTTTCCTCACAAAGTTTTAGAACTGAAAAGAGGGAATTTTCAAAGTTTTGAAGAAAATCATTATAAAAATTAGTCTCAGGAGTAAGTACAGCTATAAGGGTGGCAGTTCTAACACTGTTTGGAAAATCGCGCATAATTGTCAGCCCTAATCTGGTCCCGTAAGAAGCTCCTATAAGATTCCATTTTTCATAACCTAGAGCCTTGCGTAAATCTTCAAAATCAGCCGCATTTTCCCGGCTGTTGTACCCGGCAAGATCAACTCTTTTGTTATCGATTGTTACCTTGCATTCGGACAACATTTCTTCTACTGCTATATATTCGCTCTCCTCGTCAAGGTCCAGTCGCAAAATAGCAAACATGGCATCACCAGATTCGATACAGTTGGCTTCGGAGACTCCCGTTCCGCGTTGGTCCATCAGTACAATATCCCTGTCATCTCTCAGAGGATGATTTTCCCAAAACGCCTCCATGAACAAGGTTGCCCCTCCGGGTCCACCCTGTAAATACACAATAGGAGCCTTTAAAGAATCGGGCTTTTTAGCCTTTAATACCTTATAGACCAAATTGAGGGTTCGGGAATCAGGGTTTTGTCGGTTTTCAGGGACCTCCAGAACTCCATCTATTGTTTCATATTCGGGAGTCGTATTACAGGCAGATAAAAGCACTGCTACAATTAAAACTAGACTTGAACGCATGCTGATACAGATTGATTGATTCTAAAATAAGAAAACTATTTTCAATCTAACCGATAATTGCAAAAGAGTATGGTTGCCAGATTTATATGAGGAAATTAATCATAGCTTTGTTTGGCCCACCGGCGCAAACAAAGAAGGGATTCGTACACAAACCACTTTTCTGCCTGATTGGTAGTAGCGCCTTTATAAATAGACTTAACACTTAAATTTTTAAAATGTCAGCTTGTTTATTTTAGGCCACTCACCTAATTGTAATTAAATTTTTAAATCCACGCAACGTAAGTAATTATCTTCCTAATCAACCTACCAATGGTGGCTTGTCCGTAATAAATGGTTGGTGGTAATACCTCCTGCCGGTTGCTTTGTACAACGCATTGGCCAAAGCGCCCATAATTGGCGGAAATGGAGGTTCGCCCATGCCCGTAGGGTCAATATCATTTTGGACAAAATGGGTTTCAATAGACTTTGGTGCCTCGCTATGTCGGATTAATCGGTAGCGGTCAAAGTTATTTTGTTCGGGCACACCATCTTTAAAAGTAAGCGCGCTGTACATAGCATGTCCAATGCCGTCAACTGCTCCACCTTCAGATAAATTGGCAGCTGCATCAGGATTTATGACAATACCGCAATCGATGGCGGCAGTAACCTTTTGTACTATAGGTTTATCGTTCTCCATAACAATATCCAATACCTGGGCCACATAACTTTGATGACAGAAATAGGCCGATACTCCTCTATGTAATCCAGAATCATTTTGCCCCCAGTTCGATTTTTCCTTCACTAACTCCAAAACCCCTGCATATCTTTCCGCTTCATAATCGTTGTTCTCCCCAACCGGATCTTCTGTGGCGCGCTTCAACAGTTGCAACCTGAAATCTATCGGGTCCTTGCCCATTTCCTCGGCAACCTCATCCAGAAAGGATTGCTCCGCTCCGGCGATAAAATTGGAGCGTGGTGCACGAAATGCTCCGGTTGTTATGTTGGAATCAATGGTAAAATCTTCAGCTAAATAATTATCAATCGCCCCGGCTGGAAAGCGGTTCGCAAAGAGCGGGCTCTCTGGTATGCCTCCGGCCTTTACATGAAATGCGATTAAGTTATTATTTTCATCCAGCGCCGCACGGTAGGTGGCATAATAGGAAGGACGGTACATACCCTGTGACATATCATCTTCACGACTATAGACCAGTTTAACGGGTGCCTTTATTTTCTGTGAAATAACTGCCGCTTCTACCATAAAATGACCATATAGCCTGCGGCCAAAACCGCCACCCTGACGGGTCATTTGTATATCTATCTTTTCTAAAGGAAGGCCCAGGCGTTCTGCCACGGCCGGTTCCATCCATTCTGGCGTTTGTGTAGGGCCAAGCAGTTCTGCATGGTCCTCGGTAACGTTGGCAAAGAAATTCATGGGTTCCATAGTGTTGTGAGCCAGAAACGGACAGCTGTAACTGCGTTCAATTATTTTAGCAGCGTTTTTGAATGCAGCCTCCGGGTTGCCATCCTTACGTGCTACTTTTCCTTTGCGGGTATTCAGTTCCTTCAGTTTTGTATTATGGTTGTCCGAATTCTCCATGCCTGAAGGATGGTTTACCTTCATATCATTGCCAAACAGGGACATGCCTACAGTTGTGTCCGGGGCGTTTTCCCATTCTATCTTTAATGCTTTTTTTGCTTGCATTACTTGCCATGTCGTCTCACCAACTACTGCAACCAATTCGTTAAAGGCCGTATGATGAAAAGCCATTCTATTAAAATCATCATTGTATAACTTAATCGAAAAGACATCGCGAATTCCGGGCATTTGCTTGATTGCCTCGGCATCAAAAGATTTTAGTTTCATGCCGAAGGCAGGAGGGTGCGCCAGAGATGCAATCAACATACCTTCCCTTTGTACATCTATGCCAAACAACGGTTTGCCGGTAACAATTTTTTTTCCGTCAACATTTTTGCGGGAGGTACCGATAATTGAAAATTCTGACTTTTCCTTCAATGCTACTTCTTCAGGTACTTCTAATTGAGATGCGGCTGATGCCATGTCACCATAACCAGCCGAATTTCCGCTTGCCTCATGGGAAAGTACCCCTGCGACTGCACTAATTTCTCCAACCGGCACCTGCCAGGCCTTGGCGGCCGCCTCTTTTAGCATTTGTCTGGCAGTAGCCCCGGCCATACGAAGGTTTTGCCAGGAACTACTTATAGACCTGCTACCCCCGGCTACTTGCCAGCTGTAAAGGTTTGTATTGAGTGCAGCCTGTTCCACAACTACATTATTCCAGTCAATTTCCAGTTCGTCGGCCAGAATCATTGGCATTGATGTTCGAACATTCTGTCCGATTTCCGGATTGGGAGACATGATGGTCACCACGCCATTATCCCCAATTTTTAGATAACCATTGATTTCGAACCATTCTTTGGGCATTTCAATTTCCATGGCCATGGCTTCGGCGATCTTTGGCTTGCAGGAATTCAAGAAGTTGAATCCAAGAATAAGTCCACCCCCGGCCAAACTAGTATTTTTAATAAAAGCCCTTCTTCCTATTTGTGTTTTTACAAGTGTCATTTTTTGTTGTTTTTGGCGTTAGGCTATGATACGTTTCCTGCGGCCATTTTTACCGCTTTTTTAATTCTGGTGTATGTACCGCATCGACAAATATTGCCGTTCATGGCCGTATCGATTTCCGAGTCGGTAGGGTTGGGGTTCTTTTCCAAAAGTGCCGACGCCGTCATGATTTGTCCGGCCTGGCAATACCCACATTGGGGTACATCTATTTCGAGCCATGCTTTTTGAACAGGATGGTCTCCATTTTCCGAGAGCCCTTCAATTGTTGTTATTTGCTGTTCTCCCACAGCCGAAACAGGCAATTGACAAGAACGAACTGCGTTGTTTTCTAAGTGTACGGTACAAGCCCCGCATTGGGCGATACCGCAACCGTATTTTGTTCCGACCAATTTGATATGGTCCCTAAGTACCCATAGAATTGGGGTTGATGGGTCAACATCCACTTCCCGGGTTTCTCCATTAATGTTTAGATTGAATACTGCCATGATATTTGAATAAGTATTTGAATGTTATCAATTTACAATTTTTTTGTTTTTTTTAATGCCAATTTTGGAAGTAACTAATGTAATTCCCCGATTTTCTCCAGCCATTTTTTAATTTTATGTTTTGCGTCCGACGCCTTATCATCCTTTATGGCCAAAAAAAATCTTTATTTGACGGAAGGAATTTTATTTTATTTGTTGAGTTTTTTAGCGACATCATCATAGTATTCTTGAGTGAGTACCTCTGTCCAAGTGGTGGGATTTTCTCCTCCATAGATAGCCAAATAAGTAACATCACTTTCTTTGGTGGAAGAATGCCAATGCTCTATATCTTTTTCACATTTAAGGACATCGCCTTCTTTAAGAATAATTGGCTCTTTTCCTCTTTCCTGATAATAGCCTTCACCCTCAACATAAATCAAGACTTGAGCGGAGGCGTGTTTGTGCCAGTCTAGCGTGGAATTTGTTTTAAATTGGCTTTGGTTATATGAAAGTTTAAATCTCCTTCAACCTCTAGCACCCCATTTAACCAAGCCTCACCGATGTAATGTGTATTTGGTGCCTTAAAGCCCTCCTCTTGATAGGACGAGATAGCATAATCATCTTGTTGGGCGAAAGTGCTTAGTGGTATCATAATAAGTAATGTCGCAATTAGATTTTTCATTTTTTCTATTTTTTAGTTATTCCAGTTAATGAATTCATTTATAGTTGCCTCCTTTTATTAATTCGTTGATTTCCATTTCCAAAGCTGTAGTTCAATGAAATGTTCCATGTAAAATCATCTTCCGGCACTATTTCGGTATCAATGGCCTTGTTCAAGATTGCAGAAATCGAAAACGGAAAATCTTTTTTTGCCAGTGTCAAAAATCCCGCCATATAATATCCTTTCAAATCGTCAGTAGTTAAATAGTAAACTTGAGGTGTTATATTCAAATACATTTGTTCTGTTAGATATAGATTAGTGAATGATGAATTCAACACCAAAAAATTGGTTGTTTTTACGCCTTCGTCAAAACCCTGCCCTCTCAAGTAATATATACCGATACTTACCTTTTCAGATAGTTTATAATTGGGTGCAAGCTCTGCTGCTAAATACCTTCGTGATTCTAATAATTCTTCGGTCCGGCCATTACGCATAATGCTTATAGTTCTAAAATTAAGAGCAGGATGTGCCCCTATTCGTAATGAAAATCGCTCTTTCTGAATAGCTTTGTAGCGAAACCAGAACAAAAATGACCAGGGTTTGCCTTCGAGCGCAAAACGCATATCTGGTTCAAAACTGACTCTTCCTTTGGTAAATTTTAAATCGAACAATACGGCTGGGTCGCCTAATGAAAATGAAGGAACTAAAGAAATTCCATTATGGGTAATACTGGCCGTCCCCCTGAAATCATCCAGGAATTTTTGGTCTTCATCCTGAGCGGTCGCTTTGGATATCACAACAAAGAATATCGCCATTAAAATCAGAGAGGAGAGCTTTTTCATAAATAGAATTCTTATTTGAAACAAAAGTACCTATCTAAAACACCCTTGGTAATACCCAAATTACGGATGTTCCTACCAATATTACGGATTGACAGGAATTAGTTTGCAGTTCTGGTAATCAGTACCTTATCTTTAGCTAATAAAGAAATGAAACATGAAAAACATTCTGGACATCAACAAGGTTGGGGATTATCTTGCACTAAGAAAACAGGAAGTTTTACACCCATTAGTCGGATTTGTAAATTTTGATGAAGTAGTTGAAGAAGGTAAGGTTATTTATGGCTATGATGCGATACGTTTTAATTGTTATGCTGTTTTTTTAAAAGATGCCAAGGGTTGTAAACTAAAATATGGGGGTAAAGATTATGATTATGACGAAGGTTCTCTGGTATTCGTAGGGCCTGGACAAGTAGTAGGTTTAACGTACGAGGATCCAAACTATCGCCCTAAGGGTTATGCCCTTTTGTTTCATCCAGATTTGTTATTGGGTTCCAAGTTGGGAAGTAAAATTCGGGAGTATAGCTTTTTTTCCTATTCGGTAAAAGAAGCCTTACACCTATCGGTCAAAGAAAGAAAAGTATTGCTAAGTTTGTTTGATAAAATTCGATATGAATTAGATCAGAACCTTGATAAGCACAGCAAAAAATTGATTGTTGCAAACATAGAACTCTTTTTGGATTACTGTCTTAGATTTTACGACCGTCAGTTTATTACCCGTGAGAACCAAAATCAAGGGGTTTTGGAAAATTTTGATACCCTTTTGAACGACTATTTCCATTCTGACAAACCTCACAAACATGGACTGCCTTCCGTAAGCCATTTTGCCGAACATTTGCATTTGAGCGCTAACTACTTTGGGGATTTGGTCAAAAAGGAAACAGGCCTCTCCGCTCAGGAACATATACAGAACAAACTCATTGACGTGGCAAAGGAAAAAGTTTTTGACCCCAACAAATCCGTAAGCGAGATTGCCTATGAGCTGGGATTTAAATATCCGCAACACTTCAGCCGCTTGTTCAAGAAAAAGGTAGGGTATTCACCCAACGAGTTTCGGCAGTTGAATTAGTTGTGGTTGTTCGGATTTATATTTTAAGCCGCTAATTCTTTGGCTTTATGTTTTGATTGATATGAAAGAAATTATCCGGATCGTATTTGGATTTTATCTCAACTAACCGCTCATAATTTTCCCGGTAGGCCATTTCTATTCTTTCCTGTCCCTCTTCCATCATAAAATTTACATAGGCGCCGCCCATGGCGTGCGGAGCCATTGCATCAAAATAATTTTTACACCAGTTGGTAATCTCATCGGCATTAGCAGGGTCGGGATCAACGCCAACTATGGTCTGGGCCCAGCGGGCGTCTCTGTTTGCCCAGGCAGTTTCGCTATTGGCAACTCTATGTACAGCCCCATCGATTGGGTAAATATGGGTTCCTGAAAGCATTGTTGGTAAATTAGAACCGAATTCGATATTCGTGGCAATGGCCTCATCAGACAATTCCTTGATATAATGTGCCCGCCAATACCACTGCAATCCGGATGGGTAAAGCGCATCGAACATACTATTTAAGACTGGCATCGGCAACTCCCCGACAAGGTCCAAAATAGGGGGGCCAAATTCCCTTATTGGTTTAAACACTTCTTCGGCCTGTTCTGGCGGGCCTGTGTAGTTCCACACAACACCACATACGTTTTTCATATGCAGGTGCTCCGGAAATGGTTCGCTGGGTGGTACCACGAGAAAAGCAAAGAATCCATATAAATCATCAGACGCATCCTTAGTTATTCTATCATAGAACTTCATAGCCTCCTTGGCTTTTTCCAGGGGCCAAAACATAGGTCCGGCATACACATTCTTAACTGCTATAAGATTGAATTTAAATGATATCACAACACCAAAATTTCCCCCACCACCTCTCAGGGCCCAGAAAAGATCGGGATATGAATCTTTATTAGTGGTAACTTCTTCCCCTGAGGCCAATATGATTTTGCACTCCAGCAGGTTGTCTATTGTGAGTCCGGCTTTTCGACTTAAATACCCTAAGCCCCCTCCAAGTGTAATACCGCCAATCCCGGTACCGCCATAAATTCCGCTTGGCAAGGCTAAGCCATACTTATGGGTGGCTGTGTCAATATCAGTTAAGGTATTTCCGGCTTGTACCACAGCAGTTTTTGATGCCGTATCGATCTCGATGGCTTTCATTGCTGACAAATCGATTACCAGACCACCGGATACCAGGGCCAAACCTGCCCCATTATGTCCGCCACTTCGGACAGATACTTCAACATTATTTTCACGTGCATAGTTAATGCAATTAACTACGTCTTTCTTGTTAGTACATTTTACAATGGCCGCAGGTTTTCTGTCTATCATACCGTTGTAAATTGCTCTTGCTCCATCGTAATCAGGGTCTTCAGGACCTATTACCTGACCATCGATCAGCTCAGCTAATTTTTTATTATCCATGATTTTATTTTTATAAATTATGTTTCAACAGCTTTGTTCCTGGTCATTAATTTGTGCTGACCAATTGTGGAACCAGCCAGGTATAAAATTATATAACTCAATGGCCGCGGAGTTTGCTCAGAGGGTCAAAATGTATTCTATTTGGCTAATTTACTTATGAATGGCGGAAGGGGAGTATTTATAGCGCTCTTTAAACACTCTGCTAAAATGTGAAGTGTTGTTAAAACCACAATCAAAAGCGATTTCCCGAATAGTTTTATCGGTAGTTTCCAAAAATGATTTTGCTCGTTCCAATCTTCTTTTTGTCAACCACTTGCCAGGAGAAATTTTGTAATAGTTGATGAAATCTCTTTTAAAAGTAGATAAACTGCGATTTGCAATATTGGCATAATCATAGACTTTGAGATCGTACATATAATTTGCTTCCATCACTTCCCATATAGGTGTTTGATAGCCATCTTTAATTTTCAGTATATAGGCAAGTATATGCTTGTTTTCTTCATGTGAAAAAATATAGAAAAGCAATTCTTTAATCTTGTTTTCAAGTATACTAAGAGGTAAAGAATTGTCAGGACCAAAATAGGGAATAAGGCTTTCATAAAATGCTCTAATCTTATCGTTTATCGCAAATGTCTCCATCATATCATTATTAGGTTCAGGAAGATGCTCTAATGATAAATGGGGTTGAAATTCCTCAAAAATAGAACGTAAATATTCATCTGTTAAATATAAAACCATCACGTCCCAGCCAGAACTATCAGCAGGTAGTTCTTGCAAAAACGCGCATTTCTTTACCAGAAGACCTTGATCCGGGTTTGCAACCCAAGTCTTATTGCCATGATGCCAATGCCTTGTACCGCTAAGGGTAAAGCTCAACTGAAGGAACTTAGAATAAAGCTGAAGTATTTTATCGTGTTGGGGACAGCTATAATAGAGAAACAATGTGTCTCTCAAAGAGAATTGTGGGAATATATCCGGGTTGGATCTATGTGCTTCGAAGCTATCCATATTTACATTGTGATCGCCAAATTTTAATTATGATCCATACTTAAGGAAGTTAAAGAGATCAATGATTGAACATCCAGTTGAAGTACAAACCAGACCAAATTAACATTTTTTGTTTAATATCCGTAATTGAATATAAGCGTCACTTTAGTTGCAGCTAAATCCCGGAAAATTTTTCGAAAGGTTTTAGGCATGGTATTTTTTTATTTTCAATTTGATTGACTTTTAAGGGAATCTTGGTAGTGAGTCTGTCCGGAAATCGGCCGGTGTAACTCAAATGCGCAATCCAAATAAAACAACTGTCACATTAATATAAAGTAGAATGTACTATATTTATCGACTTCAGGGTGTTTGTTAAGAGCTTCTTCCCCATTATCGGTTTTGGAATTGACTTTAAAGTTGGAAACGCTATTTTGGTTAAGCTTAAACAGCATCAAAAAGCTAAGTTGATGGCATTATTTAGTTTAGAAACCACCCCAGGCAACAAACATGGATAATATTTACAAAAGGTCAGGAATACTAAATGCTATTTAACTCCATAGATTTTGCAATATTTTTACCGCTGGTATTTCTATTGTATTGGTTTGTTGCAAATAAAAATCTAAAACTTCAAAATTTTCTGATTGTTGTAGCGAGCTATTTTTTTTATGGCTGGTGGGATTGGAGGTTTCTGTCATTGATTTTATTCAGTACCCTGATAGATTACGCTGTGGGGGTGTTGTTATTAAAAGAAGAAAACACATCAAAAAGAAAACTACTGCTTTGGATAAGTATTGTTGTAAATCTTGGATTTTTAGGATTTTTTAAATACTACAATTTCTTCCTGGAGAGTTTTGTTTCGGTCTTCACACTTTTTGGGGCAGAATTCAAGGCAGGTTCTCTAAATATAATTTTACCTGTTGGAATAAGTTTCTACACCTTCCAGACTCTGAGTTATACCATTGATGTTTATAAAAGAAAACTTGCCCCTACCAAAGACATTATTGCATTTGCTGCTTTTGTCAGCTTCTTCCCTCAATTAGTAGCCGGCCCAATTGAAAGAGCCACAAATTTATTACCGCAGTTTTATGCTAAACGCAAATTTGATTATTCAAAGGCTGCAGATGGTATGCGGCAAATACTCTGGGGCCTGTTCAAAAAAATTGTAATTGCTGATAACTGTGCGAAATATGTTAATTTAATCTTCAAAAACTCAGATAATTACAGTGGAAGTACCTTAGTTCTCGGAGCGCTTTTATTTACTTTTCAAATCTATGCCGACTTTTCGGGCTATTCTGACATAGCAATTGGAACTTCAAGACTTTTCGGAATTAATTTAAAACAAAACTTTGCTTTCCCTTATTTTTCAAGAGATGTTGCAGAATTCTGGAGAAGATGGCATATATCACTTTCAACCTGGTTTAGAGATTATTTATACATTCCACTTGGTGGTAGTCGGGGTAGCACCTGGATGAGAATTAGAAATACCTTTATCATATTTATTGTAAGCGGATTTTGGCATGGTGCCAATTGGACATTTTTGGCCTGGGGTGCTTTAAACGCTATTTATTTTCTTCCCTTGCTCTTACTCAATAAGAATAGGAGACATACAGATTCAGTTGCAAAAGGAAAATATTTTCCATCCTTCAAAGAAATGATCCAAATCGCAATCACTTTTACTTTAACTGTTTTTTCATGGATATTTTTCAGAGCTGAAAGTATTGGACATGCATACGCAATCATAACTGAAATATTTTCAAGAACATTTTTACAAATACCAGAAATATTTCCAAAAACATTAGTTGTATTAATCTTTGTTTTTTTGACTTTGGAATGGAACGGTCGAAATCGGGAATATGCGCTTGCTAAATTGGAAAATAAATGGAATTTAGCACTTCGGTGGAGCCTGTACCTTTTATTGTTTTTTTCACTATTTATCTTTGCATCTTACAAAGCTCAGTTTATCTACTTCCAATTTTAAATTATGAAACGCTTTCTATTAAAAACAATCTTATTTTCTTTTAGCGTTTTGTGTATTTATATCCCTGTGAGCTTATACCTGATGCCAGTTGCTTTAGAACAAATTTATGGACCAAGCACCAAGAGGCAGATAACCAAATCTTTTAATGATATAAAAAAGAAAGAATATGATTTAATAATACTGGGTAATTCCGGACCATACAGGGGTATAAACCCGGATTCTTTAGAAATACCGGCGTATAACTTCTCTCATGATAACGATTCTTACAACCAAATGTATTACAAAATACTATGGATGGAACGTAACAATATTAAATTTAATCACCTGATACTGGGCGTTGATTATTTTCATTTTAACATTTTTTCCGGTACAAGAAACTATGTCTACAATGGGTTTTTTGAAGATTCATATCAAAAAGATTATCCAGATTTCTTTTCAAATGCAAACATCTTCTTAGATAGAACTCAAATTCTGGATCCGGGCAGGCTGAAATTTCTATTAAAATTATTTGAGCCTAAAAAAACCGAAAGATTTATGAAGGATAATGGGCAGTACGTAAGACCCGGAAAGGCAAAGGTTGACGATGATCATGTATATTCTATGCATAGATTGCCAGTACAAATGAATTATTTTAATTTAATAATTGATTTCTGCAAAGAAAACAATATTGACGTAGTATTATGTATGCTGCCAAAAAGAAAGAATATACTCAGGCACTTTAAACCAGATGATATAGAAGAGTTTAATATGTATATAAACTCATTTACAAGCAATAGAATTCATTACCTGAACTATTCTGAACAAGAAGGTTGGACTGTCGCTGATTATACCGATAGAATTCATTTTAATGAAAATGCAGCAAATAAGTTTTCCGGAGTTTTAAATGATGATATAATGAGATTAATCAAAAATAAAAAGTAGAAAGTAAGCTGGCAATTAAGCTATGGAAAGGTTATGACCTCACATTTCTTAGAAAAAATTATAAGCTATTGACAATATATTACCAGTCACCGGTAGCCTGTCAATGGCGGAGTACCTTCATCTGTTAAAACCAACAGAAGATGCAGCGTCTTTCCTGAAGCATCCTGGGGAACAACAAAATGGGTACGCTGGCTTCTCAAATCATCAATTCTGATTTCAGCACTATAGGTGCCGGCTTCGGGATAGCACCTCCCAGAGCACTTTCATTGTCTTTTTTAAACTGCCGTTAATAACTAAGCCATTTTGCCGAACATTTGCATTTGAGCCCTAACTACTTTGGGGATTTGGTCAAAAAGGAAACAGGCCTCTCCGCTCAGGAACATATACAGAACAAACTCATTGACGTGGCAAAGGAAAAAGTTTTTGACCCCAATAAATCGGTCAGTGAGATAGCCTATGAACTCGGGTTTAAATATCCGCAGCACTTTAGCCGTTTGTTCAAGCAAAAAGTGGGGTATTCACCCAACGAGTTTCGGATGATGAATTAGTTTTTAACTGTAAGTTTAAGCGTCGGATTACTATTTCATTTCTTTGGTTCATCATTGGCAAGGGAATCAAGTTGCGTACCATACCAGGATCTGACTATGGTCGCTTAAGACCGGAAGACAGTTATAATAGAGAAGTTAACGCTTCTACGTTTTTAGTTTCCTTTCATTTACCAAAAATTCTTTTTGGTCATTCCCGGAAACAAAAAAGTGACTTGCTTACCATAATCATTTTTCGTTAAGTTGGGATGACATGCCTTAAGTAATAGACAACATAATTATCTTTTTTGATAGGACAATTCCTTTATCCGTCAATTTTGTTGTGTTTTGCCAAAAAATCCGGATCCATGTCTACCCCGATACCAGGGCCTGAAGGTACTTTTATTAGTCCGTTCTCAATTTTCAGATCCGAGGTACTGCATTCCAAAGGGATTTCGTTGTTAAACCCTTTGAACTCGTGAAATGGTCCGGCATTGGGTAAAACCGAAACAAAATGCATCATATACAAATAACCCAGTCCGGATCCGGAAATATGGGGCACACAGGTTTTGCCCGCTGCATGGGCCATGCGTGCTACTTTCATTGATCGGATCATTCCGCCGAAATAGAATATATCTGGTTGCACAATGTCAAGAGCATCCTTCTCTATAAGCCATTTGAAATTGCGCAAACTCGCCTCCTGTTCTCCGCCTGCAACGGGTATGGCCAGCGCATTTGTAACCTCCCTCGTTTCCTGGTACCAATCAAAGGGCACAGGTTCTTCATAAAAGTCGAAATCCTCCTGTACCATCATACGGCCAATTCGAATCGCTTCTTTAGCATCATATGATCCATTGGAATCTGCATAAACTGTCATATCGCTTCCAAATTCCTTGCGAATCATCGGGATCAACTTTTCGGTCCTTCCGGGAGGGAAATCTGCATTGTTACTCATTCGCCCGCCCACCTTAAATTTTAGGGCCTTTGGTGGCTGGGGTCATTGGTGAACGAAAATTCAGTTTTAACATTTTCGGTGATACAGTAAATACTGCAGCCAGGTTGGAAAAGGCTAGTCTGCCTGGAAAAATCAATGTGTCCAAATCTAACTTCAATCATATAAAGGACACATTTGCCTGTGAATACCGGGGTAAGATTGAAGCCAAGGGCAAAGGCAAAATTGAAATGTATTTTGTTGAATGAACAAGGTCAATTGATTTTGATTTATAGTGGTGGGAAGTAGCTTCCAATACGGGGTTTCGGGTTGTTCGGCCAGGGGTAATTATTACCTTCTTTCTATCGGAACGACGTTTTTGGGGTATTGCATGGCATAAAGTAGAATTTTAAGCTTTATGGCTGTTAACTGTACATACCACCTTATTTTGCGAACGTTAATCTGCCTTCAAATCGGTACATATTATTGCTACTTTTAAGAGGTTTTTTTTTGCGGGTTGAATTATAAATTCAATTTTCAATTGTACTTAAAATAATTATTGGAGAAATAATAGTTACCAAGCGCTTTATTTTGTGATGTAAACCTAAAAGGTGAAATATAAACCGGTATTATTTAGTTAGTCCGGAATTGAATATATTTTTGATAGGGAAATCCAATTTTGATACGAATATACTCTGCAGCTTATAATAGCTGTCTTCTTGCAAACCTTTGCATAAGATTTGTAATTTCATCTTTCCTATAACCGTTATTTTTATGTTGCTTTGATAGGGGCACTCTTATTTGTTCGGCACATGAACCTGTTAAAATATTTTTGCTATTCAATTCTTTTACTCGCATTGGTGATTGGATCATCATGTGCGTCGAAGAGAACGGTAAGCATAGAGGATTTACAAATTGCTGTAATCGCAGATGTACACCTACAGGACGTTTATGGACAACTCAAGGATAGCGATTACCGGGGACTACGAAATCCTAAAAACGGAAAGTATGCCCTTATCAGAACTATGGGGTCTCAATTGCGCTCTACCAGAATCTTCAACGAAAACTATTTTGCGTTTTTGGCCGTACTGGACGATGTTGCAAAAAGAAATGTAAAATATGTGTTACTTCCCGGGGATTTCTCGGATGATGGACAACCATTACATATTCGGGGACTGAAACGGATTTTGGATCACTACTCCCGGCAATACGGTATTTCCTTTTATCTGATAACGGGAAATCATGACGTCGTACAACCCTATGACCATAACGATGGTAAAATCGATTTTCTGGGGAAAAACGGAAAACCTCAACCAATAATGTCACGGTCAGACCTCTATATTTCTGATACAGATAAGGAGCATGCAACAGTTATAACCAGTGATATAAAAAATTTGGGTTATGTGGGAATAACGGAGCTATTGGGTGATTTTGGTTTCTTTCCTCAAAAGGATGATTTCTATTGGGCATCCCCCTTTTCGGATTATACCTATGCTTCGTATGAGTTTAAAAAGGCAAAAAGATCTTCAACTTTAGAAAAAAGAAGTTATTTAATCCCGTTAAATGGCATTTCGCTCCCTGATGTGAGCTATTTGGTGGAACCCATTGAAGGGTTGTGGATACTCGCTCTGGATGCCAACACCTATCTTAAAAAGGAAACACCAAAAAATAATACAGAGGCTCCCTTTAATTATGCCAACTCTGGCAAAGGGCATGATAATCTGTTGTATGTCAAAAATTACCTCTCGGAATGGGTCGGTAAAGTTACCCGGGAAGCAGAGAAATTGGACAAGACACTTATCGCCTTTAGTCACTATCCGATGGTCGATTTTACCAATGATGCAAATAAACATATTGATAATCTTTTGGTCGGTAGTAAAATGCAACTTAAAAGGGTTCCGGACGAAAACGTGGCCCGGATGTTCGCAGATGCCGGATTGAAGATACATTTTGGCGGGCATATGCATATGAACGACACCGGAATAAGAACGACAAGTGGTGGAAATACGCTTGTAAATATTCAAGTACCTTCCCTGGCGGCTTACAAGCCCGCTTATAAACTTATATCCATTAATGGAAACGGGATGGCAGAGGTGAATTCTATAGTGGTTGACTCCGTTCCCGATTTTGATCAGTTTTTCCCACTTTATGAACAGGAGCATGATTATTTACGGAGTATCGGATCAAAAGATATTTGGAACAGGGATATTTTATCATCCAAAAACTATAATGAATTTATTAACTGGCACCTGAAAGAATTGGTGCGATTGCGATTTATGAAATCGGATTGGCCTTCAGATTTTGCTGATTTTTTAATGAATATTTCCGGAGATGATCTACTTGTACTATCCCAACTTAATAAGGACGAATCCTTCGAAAAAGTATTGAAAAATCTACAAGAGAATAACCAATTAGCTTCTGCCTATAGAAAAGAATCGCATCAGAGGTTACTGGAGAAGGGTATTGATCCAGGGCAGTATGCCAAATGGTCTGGCTTTGATCTTTTGTTCGATCTTTACAGGCTTCGAAGTGCTGATGAGCTTGCATATACAGATATCGGAGAGGACAGCTTAGGACAGTATGCTTTTTTGATAAGCTCATATCTAAACGGTAAACACCTAAACTTAAAGGATGACTCTATACAAAGAAGACTCTACGAATTCATGAACATCTTACAGAAATTCCTGAACGGAGAGCCTTCCGGGCATTTTCAAGTCGACCTTAAATCAGGGAATGTAATTTCATTGAAAAAAGATAAAAATAATTAAGGCGTGTTAACATACCTTGATCCCCATGTACCTTGCATAAAATCAGAACCCAGCATGAAAATCAGATTCTTAGAACTTTTAATTTTAATGGTAGCACCTCTGGTAACGGCACAGGAAAAAATTGCCGTTGACTTCGTAAATCCGCTTATAGGAACATCCGCCATGGGTTTTAGCGAAGGAAAAGACGGAGGTGGAACAATGCCATGTGTAGGTACCCCCTTTGCTATGACTAACTTTGTAGCACAGACTCGGGAAAATAAAATAAGTGAGATGCCTTATGTATATGAGGACAAGACCATAAAGGGATTTATGGCGACCCATCAGCCAACGGTTTGGATGGGAGATTACGGGTATGTCAGCGTGATGCCCCAAATAGGAGAATTAAAACTCCTTCCCAATGACAGAGCATTGCCTTTTTCTCATAAAAATGAGGTTTCAAAACCCTATTACTACTCAGTTGCCATGGACAATGGCAGTGACGAAATAAAAGGGGAGATTGCTGCAGCATCGCGATGTGGCATGTTTCAGTTTACATTTCCTGAATCGGACGAATCGCACCTTATCGTTCAAGGAACCAATATAACCGAAAACAAGAAGGCCTTTCAGGGCTATTTGAAAATTGATGAGACGCAAAGGGAAATTACAGGATATAATCCAGAAAGAATGTCCTCCCATTTAGGACCGGAACTCTCCAACTTCAAGGGGTATTTTGTAATACAGTTCGAAAAAGAGTTTGAGTCCTTTGGAACCTGGAACTCCTTTCGAACCGAACCTGATATCGTAAAATCAGGCAGGGAGCAATACGGGGCTAGAATGGGGGGGTATATAAGCTTTAAAACCAAAAAGAATGAAAAAGTAAAGCTTAAGATTGCAACCTCTTTTATAAGTGTAGAACAGGCACGGAAAAACCTTGAAATTGAAATTCCACATTGGAATTTTGATCAGGTCGTGACTAAAACCAGGGATGTCTGGCAAGAAAATTTAAGCAGAATAGCAGTCAAGGGGGCATCAGATGAGCAGAAAAGTATTTTCTATACGGCCCTGTTCCATACCATGTTGTTCCCCAGGGAGTTTTCAGAATATGGCCGTTACTACAGTCCTTTTGATGATAAAGTTCACGATGGCACCTCCTATAATGATTACTCACTCTGGGATACTTTTAGGGCATTGCATCCCTTGTTGCATTTTACCCAACCTGAACGTGTAAGTCCAATGGTACAATCCCTATTGCAGATGTACCAACAAGGGGGTTGGTTACCGAAATGGCCCAATCCGACTTACACAAATATCATGACAGGAACCCATGCGGATGCTGTTATAGCCGATGCCTATGTTAAGGGATTTAGGGATTATGATGTTGCCCTGGCCTTCGAAGCGGTGCGAAAAAATGCCATCCAACCCCCCTTCAGGGATACCGAAAAATCATGGGGAGACCGTGACGAGGGAATTTTATACGAGGCAAGGGGTGGATTGACCTATTACCATTCCCTGGGTTATGTGGCCGCAGATAGAACCCGGGAATCCGTTACGAGAACCGTCGAATTTGGAATCGATGATTTCGCCATCGCCCAGGTTGCGAGAGATATGGGAAGAATGGAGGATTACAATCGTCTGATGGCCTGGAGCAAAAACTATAAAAATCTTTACAATCCCGAAACCGGGTTTTTAAATGCGCGTTTATTTAACGGCAACTGGCACCGCAACTCCCAGGAAGGTTTTACTGAAGGAGGCAGGTGGACCTATTTGTTTGGCGCTATGCACGATATCCCGGGCATGGTTAAATTATATGGTGGGAAAGAGCAATTTGCACAGAAATTAAACGAAAACTTTGAAGGTGGCCACTATCGCCATGACAATGAGCCCGGGCACCATTATGCCTATTTATACAATTACTCCGGTCAACCCTGGAAAACCCAGGCGCTTATTCGTAAGCATACTTCTCTTGAGAATTATAGGAACGAACCTCTTGGTATTAACGGGAATGATGATTGCGGGCAAATGTCGGCCTGGTATGTTTTCGGGGTAATGGGATTTTACCCAATGACGCCGGGCACCGAGGTTTTTGCAATTGGGGCACCACAGTTTCCTGAACTCAATTTGAAATTGTCAAAGGATGGCAAGTCTAAATCATTCAGCATATTAGCCAAGAATCTATCCGATGAGAATATGTACATTCAATCTGTAACGCTTGACGGGAAACCACTCGACAGACCATACATTACCTATTCACAAATATTGGACGGCAATTCATTGATATTTGAAATGGGCAATACGCCCAGTTCTACTGCTTTTAAATAAAACAAGGGATTTCAGGGAAATTTGGAGCCGGAGAAAGTACTAATTAATTTTCAATTAAATTTTACCCGGCCTCCGTATTTACCATTCCAGCATGGTTTGAAGTCCTGGGAGTATATTTAATCTGCGCCTAATATTTTCGATACGTGCATGAATCGGGACATTTCTTATTTCGGGCCGCCAATCCGGTAATTAAAATTGTATTGAATATAGAAGTCTATCATAAATATCTTATAATTCAACCTGGGCAAATACAGGGCAGTGGTCGGATAAAAAAATATCATTGAGCATTTCTGCGAGTACAGCGTATTTGTTGACTTTCTTTACTCCCTTTACAAAAATATAGTCGATCACTTTGCGTTCCCCGAAGGGTCGGTTATCGAAACCACATGTGGTCCAATCGGGTCCATAGCTATAGGCAGAGATACTGCTGGTATTGATTAAGGTATTATCTCCATTTGGCTCAATTAAGGTTTTGATGGCTTCCGATTCCGGAACAAGATTAAAATCGCCAGTCAGGATCAGCGGTAATTTCCCTGCTAAATCGCGCGCTTTTTGTTTTAACAATTTAGCGCTTTCTATCCGGGCTTGTTTTCCGATATGATCAAAATGCGTATTCATAACGATAAGTTCTTTACCCGTAGTTTTATCCTTTAGTACCGCCCATGTTGCAATCCTTTCCAGGGCCGCGTCCCAACCTTTGCTGACTATTCCAGGTGTTTCACTCAACCAGAATGTGCCGCTTTTTAATTCCCTAAACCTTTCTTCTCTATAAAAAACAGGGGAATACTCTCCTTTTTCCTTCCCATCCTCCCGTCCTACACCAACAGTTCTGTATTGCTTTAGATTTGTTTTCAGGTAGTTCAGTTGGGTTACCAGTACTTCCTGCATACCTATAATATCCAGTTCGTAAAAATTAATCATACCTACCACATTCTCTTTTCGATTATGCCAATTCTGTTTGCCATCCTCCGGATTATCGTATCGAATATTAAACGACATAGTATTTATGGGTTTGCTTTTTTGAGCGTATGAAAGAGGAGAAAAAAGTACTATTAGCAATAGTATTATTGATATTTTAATTTTCATAAAAAGGGATTTAAAATTTTAAGCCACGAAAGGGAGCAGGTAATTTTTAATTCGGATAATTCTTTACAGATTATAGGTAGTTTTACTCCAACTTCCTTGCCATTTTTTAGTCAAGGGCTATTTAATCTCAGAAATCTTGATGGGTCTTTTTTCTTGCAAAGATTTTATCGCAGCCAGCCCGATTTTTAGTGACTGCAAGCCGTCATTTCCATTAACCGGCATCTTAGAGCCATTTTCCAGCCCCTGTATGAAGTCTGACATTTCCGTTTTATATGCTTTTTCGTATCGTTCCAGGAAAAAGTGCAATGGCAGTGCTCCCTGCACCCCTTCTTTATTATAAAGTCTGTGCGAATTGTGAAAATTATTATCAGCCTGTATCATTCCTTTTGAACCGAAAACTTCTATGCGTTGGTCATAACCATAAGCAGCTTCCCTGCTGTTGTCTATGATTGCCATGCTGCCATCTGTATATGTGAGTGTAATAACAGCCGTGTCAATATCCCCAACATTACCAATGGCTTTATCGACCAATACCGCACCTTTTGCATAAACTTCATCTACTTCTTTATTGACAACGAAACGGGCCATATCGAAATCATGAATAGTCATGTCTAAAAAAAGTCCTCCTGACTTCTCAATATAACTCACAGGTGGCGCTTCAGGATCCCGGCTGGTAATTTTTACGATATGAGGTTCTCCAATTGCACCATCTTTGACAAGTTCTTGTAGTTTCATGAATTCTTTATCAAATCTGCGATTGAAACCCAGCATTAATTTCACATTTGCTTTTTCCACGATTTCCAGGACATCGACCACCCTCTTCAGAGATAGGTCCAGCGGTTTTTCACAGAAAATATGTATTCCTGTTTTTGCTGCTAGTTCAACATATTCCGCGTGAGTATCGGTAGGAGAACAAATTACAACTGAATCCAAATCTGATAAGGTCAACAATTCTTCGAAGGAATTTGTGATATGGGGAATCTCTTTTTCTCTTGCATATTGCAAACACTCTTCCAATGGATCCATAACTGCAATCACTTCTACATTCTTCAATTGCAGTAAATTATCTAAATGTATTTTCCCGATTCTGCCAAGGCCGGCAACGGCAAATTTTAGTTTTTTCATTTAGCTTTTTATTATAACCCTAAGGTTTTTAAATAATTTCGATTGGCCTGGGCACACGCCCTTGGATTTCCCATACCAGGTAGAATATCCTGTTCTACAACGACCCAGGAGTTATATTTCATCTCGGATAAAAGGTTTACCATAGATTTAAAATCAATAGCGCCCTTACCCAATTCACAAAAAACCCCTCTCATTATAGCATCAAAATAGTTTCCATTGGCCTCCCGGGATACCCTGGAGGCATCGGGATCAAAATCCTTAAAATGTACATGCCATATACGGTCCGCATATTTTTTAAGGGCGTCAACCGGGTTGCCACCCCCAAAGGCATAATGCCCCGTATCCAAACACAGTCCCAATAAATTCGGGTCCGTTAGTGCCAACAGCGTGTTTATCTCTTCCGGAGTTTCTACATAACCGGCACAATGATGATGGAAGACAGTTCTGATTCCATAAGCTGCTTTAACCACTTTGGCAATGCCATCTGCACCTTCTGCAAAGATTTTCCACTGTTCCTGTGAGAGAGACAACTCAGGCGTAATTCGGCCTGCATTCCGGGTACGTAACGGTACGGATCCATTTTCGTCTGCCAATACTATAAAAGCATTTTTATAACCGGCATTATACATCAGTTCTGCAACTTTTAATGCTGCTTTTCTGCCATCAGCATGTTTGCTGCCATCTGCCAGGGCCACAGGAACAAAAGCCCCAAGGAGTTCCAAATTCCTTTTGTCAATTTCTTCCTTTAACAACTTTGGGTTCGTAGGCATAAAGCCCCAATCACCAAGTTCGGTACCTATGTAACCGGTCCCTTTAATTTCGTCCAAAACCTGTTCAAACCCGATTTCTTCGGATTTTTCTTCCAGGTCAAACTCCAGGGCACCCCAGGAACAAGGGGCGTTGGCTATTTTTATCATGCTGCTACATTTAAAATTTTCGTGACCAAATGTTCGGCCACCTTTCAATAATTACTTTGGTCTGCGTAAAAAACTCTATGGCGTGTTTACCCTGTCCATGGAGATCACCAAAAAAACTATCTTTCCATCCACTAAAAGGAAATTGGGCCATGGGAGCCGCCACACCAATATTGATGCCTATATTCCCGGCGTCAGCCTCATTTCTGAATTTACGTGCGTTTGACCCGCTACCGGTAAACAGACAAGCCATGTTACCATAATTTCCACTATTCACGAAATGCAGGGCTTCATCAATGTTTTTCATGGAAACCAAGCTCATTACCGGGCCAAAAATCTCCGTTTTGATAAGCGCTTTGTCCAAGGCTACATTTTCTAGTATGGTAGGCATGATAAAATTGCCATTTTCATATCCGGATATGGAAGCATTTCTGCCATCTAACAATATTTCTGCCCCTTCATCAACACCTTTTTGAATCAATCCTTCAATTCTATTTTTGCTTTCCGGGGTAATTACAGGGCCCATACTTACTCCCTCGTCCCAACCGTAACCTGTAGTCCTTGATTTTACGGTTTCATAAAGTGCATCTTTTATGTCTCTTTTTTGATCATCGACCGTGATGATAGTTGAGGCCGCCAAACATCGTTGTCCGGCACAACCATAAACTGAATCTGCAATGATTTTTGTGGACATTTCTATATCCGCATCCGGCAAAATGACCACTGGATTTTTTGCACCACCCTGAGCCTGAACCCTTTTACCGTTGGCCGTACCTTTGGAATAGATGTATCGTGCCACAGGAGTACTACCTACAAAACTTATGGCTTTTATCGTGGGGTGTTCCAACAAGGCATCCACTGATTCCTTACCTCCATGCACCAGGTTGACCAACCCCTTTGGGATATCCAATTGATCTATAAACTCAAATAATTTCATCATGGTCAGCGGAACCTTTTCAGAGGGTTTTACTATAAAAGCATTGCCAGTGGCAATTGCATACGGCAAAAACCAAAATACGATCATGCTGGGAAAATTGAAGGGCGTGATACAGGCGGCCACCCCTAAAGGTTGCCGGATCATCATCTCGTCTATTCCTGTTGCTATATCTTCAATGACATCACCCGCAATTAGCATCGGGGTACCACAGGCCACCTCGACATTTTCGATGGCACGCTGTATCTCACCAAACGACTCCCCTTTGGTCTTGCCGGATTCATTAGTAATAATTTCGGCCAGGGTTTCCATATTATCCTCTAAAAGGGACTTCAAATGATACAACACCTGTACCCGCTTCATAACCGGTACTTTGCGCCATTCCAAATAGGCTTTCTGGGCGGCACTGACGGCTTGTTCCACATCTTTTGGGGTATCTTCCCCATAAGGTACTTTCGCCAATATATCCTGGTTGGCAGGGTTGATCACATCCAGTGTATTTTTAGACGCGCTATCAATCCAATTTCCGTTTATGTAATTTTTTAAAATGTTCATCTATTATGAATGTTTATACTTAATTTATTTGAATCTCCGTTGCTCATCCATTCCTCCCAAGTAGTATGTATATTAAAATCGTGACCGCACAAAGACCGATGGACATCGCCTTGGTATATTTCCATCCGTTTAGATTCACAGCGCCAACATCTGCAATCTCGTACATATTCTTCCTGGGATAGAAATACGAAACTGTGTACATAATAATTACATTGAGTACAAATTCAATTCCCCATAGGTGGACAAAGTGAATACCGTGACTTGTATAGCCCCAGGTCATAAAAATGTAAAAACCAAGTCCGAATAGCAAAGCGACTTTGGCACCCGTTGCTGAAATCCTTTTCATAAAGAAGCCAGCTAATAAAATAGAAGCAATGGGGATAAAGAAAATGCCATTCAATTCCTGAAGCAATTGATATAAGCCATCAGAAGCATTGGCCACCATTGGCGCTGCGAAAATGGCCACTATTGCCAATATCGCGGAAGTTACCTTACCAATTTTTACGAGTTTGGAATCGCTTATGTCCTTTGCAATATGTTTTTTAACAATATCAACGCTGAATAAAGTTGCCACAGAATTAAGGACAGAATTGAAGGTGCTTAATACCGCCCCCATGATAACTGCAGCAAAAAAACCTATCAACCATACGGGTAAAACTTTTTTAACCAACTGTGGGTAGACAGAATCTTGCTGGTCAAAATAGGTGTCTTGAAAATAGTAAAAACAAATTACGCCGGGCAGGACGATAATCAAAGGAATCAATATTTTAAACAGCCCCGTTAACAATAGACCCTTCTGTGCTTCCTTCAGGTTTTTGGCTCCCAGGGCCCTTTGTATGATCGTCTGGTTCATACCCCAAAAATAAAGCTGATTGATTATTAGTCCGGTAAACAGAACTTCAAAGGGCAATACCGAATCGGGGGCCCCTATAACATTAAATTTACCCGGCGCATATTCATAAACCTTTGTCAATCCATCGACAATATTATTATCACCAATGGCCATCAAGGCGAGAATAGGAATCAACAATCCCCCTATCAAAAGTCCAAATCCGTTAATGGTATCTGAATAGGCCACAGCTTTCAACCCGCCAAAAATTGCATAAATCGAACCAATGGCTCCAATCATTACAATGGTAATCCATAACCCTTCTGTTTTACCTACTCCCAGAAGTTCAGAGATTCCGAAAAGGCTTTCTATGCCAATGGCACCTGAATAAAGTACTATTGGCAGCAAAGTGACGACAAATGAAAATATCAGAATAGTCGCGACCAGGGTTCTTGTCAACCCATCGAATCGATTTTCCAGAAACTGTGGAATAGTGGTCAACCCCATTTTCAGGTATTTGGGTATGAAAAAAATTGCTGCAATGACCAACGCGATGGAAGATGTGACTTCCCATGCAATGACAATAAATCCATTGACATATGAATTGCCGTTCATCCCTATGAGATGCTCCGAGGAAATATTGGTAAGCAGCATAGATCCAGCAATGACTGTTCCTGTCAGACTTCTTCCGCCTAAGAAATACCCTTCGGATGACCCTAAATTAGTTTTTCGTAGGCTGTACCAGGTGAAAAGTGCAACACCCCCTGTAAAAAGGATGAAAGAAGCCAGCGTAATAATTAGGTCGGTATCCATATGGTCTGTAAAGGATTAGAGGTAATATTTTTGTGTTTTCTTATTTTTTTGGTAGGTTTCATATGATTTACTCACCGCAACTTTCTCTGATACTTCGGCTACGGCGACATCCCACCAAGCAAAGCCAGGCACTCCTTTTTTGCGATCTACTTCAATATAGATCAAAGTGGTATGGGCTATCGTCTTTGCCTTTACGAGGGCGGCCCTGAGTTCTTTTACATTTGAGGCTTTTATCACATAAGCCCCCATGCTTGCTGCGTTGGCCGCATAGTCTATCGGTAACAAGCCCCCGTCGAGCTGATTGGTTTTCTCGTTTCTATACCTGTAATAGGTGCCAAAACCATCACTTCCCAGGGAGGCCGACAATCCTCCAATACTGGAGTATCCATCATTATTTAGTAAAACAATAGTCAATTTTTTCTTTTCCTGGATTGAGGTTACAATTTCCTGGGACATCATCAGGTAACTCCCGTCGCCCACCAATACGTACACCTCGTTCTCCGGACGCGCCATTTTAGCACCCAGGCCCCCAGCAATTTCATAGCCCATACACGAATAGCCGTATTCTAAATGAAAGCCTTTAGGGTTTCTCGTTCGCCATAATTTATGCAGGTCGCCAGGAAGGCTGCCTGCTGCACAGATCATAATATCATTGGCATCTGAAAATGTATTGACTGCTCCGATGACCTCACCTTGAAATGCAGGTGTTTCGTTCTTTTCTGTATAGATATCGGAAACAAAAGCGTCCCAGCTTTTGTTGAACTCCGTTATTTTATAACTGTATTCCTGGGCTACTTTGTAGGACGTCAACTCTTTATCAATGGCTTCCAAAATTGCCTTTGCATCACCTACCAATGGCAGAGCACCGTGTTTAAAAGAATCAAATTCGGTAATATTGATGTTGATGAACTTTACTTCAGGGTGCTGAAACGCCGATTTGGATATGGTCGTAAAATCGCTGTACCGGGTACCAATTCCGATTATCAAATCTGCCTCCTGGGCAATTTCAATAGCTCCCGGGGTTCCCGTAACACCTACGGCACCTAAATTCTGTGGTTCGTCATAATTTAGGGAACCCTTGCCAGCGAAGGTCTCTGTGACTGGAATTCCTGTTCTGTTTACTAATTTCTTCAGGATATCGGTAGCACCGCTGTAGATTGTACCACCCCCCGAAACTATCAAAGGCTTCTCACTACCTTTTATTTGTGCAATTGCCTGTTCCAAAAGGTTTTGGTCTGGCATTGTTCTTCCGATATACCAAACATGCTTCTTGAACATTTCTATGGGAAAGTCAAAGGCTTCTGCCTGTACATCCTGGGGAATGCTCAGGGTTACCGCTCCGGTTTCTGCCTGTGAGGTCAGTACCCTCATCACTTCGGGTAAGGAAGTGATAAGCTGTTCAGGGCGATTGATGCGGTCCCAATATTTGGAAACGGGCTTGAAGCAATCGTTAACCGATATATCCTGGGTCGATATGGATTCCAATTGCTGCAGAACGGGAGCAACATGCCGCGTTGCAAAAATATCACCTGGGATCAACAACACAGGGATCCGATTTATTGTTGCTGCAGCTGCTCCGGTAATCATGTTAGTGGCTCCGGGACCAATTGAAGAAGTACACACAAAAGTTTGTAAACGGTTTTTTACTTTGGCGTAAGCCGCTGCTGTATGCACCATTGCCTGCTCATTTCGCGCAACGAAAAAAGGGAAGTCGGGATTTTGATGTAAAGCCTGACCAATACCCGCTACATTACCGTGACCCAGAATTCCGAAACAACCCGCAAAAAATTTGTTTTGAACCCCATCCCGCTCTACATACTGATTTTTTAGATATTCGATAGTGGCTTGTGCCACTGTTAGTCTTTTCGTATCCATTTTATTCAAAATTTAAAATCCGCCATTTTTTTCAATAAACGCCAAAGATTCTTTCAATGTGGGCATAAAATTGGCACAGCCCTTTTGAGTTACTACATGTGCGCCGCTGGCGTTGCCCATGCGGCACGATTTGTATAAATCCCACCCTTGCAAAACCCCATAGAGAAATCCGCTGGCAAAGGCGTCGCCAGCTCCGAGGATATTCAGTATATCGACAGGAAATCCGGGTACATCCTGCCTTGTACCATCCACACTGTAAATGCTGGCACCGTCTTTTCCCCTTTTAACTATCAAGGTTTCAATACCCGTGGATAATAAAAGTTCGATGGATTTATCAATATCCCCTTTGATCTCAGGAGCAGATATTTGTTGGTCTTTTATGGTCACCTGAGATGCACTTTCCATGGTTGCGGCCAATATTTCCTCTTCGGTACCTATGGCAATTTTGACCCTGGGCAATACAGCGCGCATTGTTATTCCATAAGCCCTGTAATCGTGCCATTGGTCGGCCCTGAAATCCAAATCAAGAACTAGCTGAACATTGTTTTTGTTGGCTATTTCAGCTGCGTAAAAAGTAGCGCTTTTTGAAGGTTCCATGTTCATGGCTGTCCCGTTGATCAACAAAATACGATGCGCGGGAATGTCAGCCTCGTTAACGTCATCAATGTTTACCTGACTATCGGCGGCATTGTCTCTGTAAAACACCAATGGAAATTTATCGGGAGGCTCTATTCCCAGGACCACAGCACTGGTTCTTGCGTCATTTTTTACTGGAATACAATCGGTATTGACCCCTTCTTTATTTAAGAAATTAACTATAAATTCTCCAACTTTATCGTTGCCTACTGCCGTCAACAAGCTCGTATCAACCCCCAATCGGGCACAACCTATTGCTATATTTAACGGAGAACCGCCCACGAAAGCATCAAACCCCTTTATATCGTTAAAGGGTGAGCCGATATTCTGGGAGTAAAGGTCTATCGACGACCTGCCAAAAGTGATGACATCATGTTTTTTTGATTCCATTAAGGCGTTTTATTTGGAGTTCATTTCTGCCGTTACCAAAGGCAATCTTTTATCTTTTGACGTCCAGGAATCATAAATCCACTCATGATCTGGATCCGTTGTATTTGCCAGACATTGGTCGGTACCTGCCAAAAAATTGAGGTAATAGCAATGAAACCCATGTTCGGCTACTACCGGATGGAACCCTTTGGGAATCATCACCACTTCATTATTTCTTGGCCTCACAATTTCATCTAAAGATCGGTCTTTCGTATATACTTGCTGAATGGCGTAGCCTGCAGGTTTTTGGAATTTATAAAAATACGTTTCTTCCTGAATAGGTTCCAAAACATTGCCCTCTGCATCTAGTATTCTTTCGTCATGCTTATGCGCCGGAAATGAACTCCAGTTTCCCGAAGGGGTATATACTTCCCTTACAACGATACTGTGACAGCCAAAACCGGGCGGCACCAGATCATTGAACTGGCGAGTGGCGTTGTCCCCTCCAAAAATGACGATGGGCGTATCATCGGGGGTTACAAATTTGGCCGGGAAATCCTCTTCGGATTTACACCAACCGTAGGCAATATCCAAATTGGGATCTTTCGAGGTCAACTTGAATTTTGTATTTCGCGGCAGGTAGAGGGTATGTGCTACGCCTTTAAAGACATTCGTTCGACCGTTATGGGTCTCCCAGCTGCCTTTGTCACTTTCCACTTTGAAATTTCCACTTAATAAGACAATGACCATTTCGTGCTCTTTGGTGTTGTGTTCCCATACTTCGGAATCGGACATTGTACGCGCCTCAAAAGAGAGATATTCCCAATTTGCGGACTCAGGGGAAATACTATGGTATATTCCCTTCCCGTCTTTTGGTTTTACCAATAATGGAGATTGTTTACTCATAGTTAATTTATTTACGTGTAATTTTTTGCCATGCCTGTTGCCCCGAGAATGTCAAATTTGTTCAACATGAATTCTTCGTAGGCCTCAATATACTTTTTTCCCGGAATTATTGGGTCAAAAAGTTCGGGTGTTTTTCTAAAGAATTCGCGGTGCACCCGTGTCCAGAGGAGCCTGGTATCCGTGGCAATGTTTATCTTACACACCCCATGGGCTATTGATCTTTTAATTTCGTCAGGATCGACACCCGCCGCCCCTTCGCTCAACCTGCCTCCGGCTGCATTGATTCTGGTAATTTCTTCTTTATTTACAGCGGATCCGCCATGCAATACAATTGGGAAATTTGGCAGCCGTCGCTGAATTTCTTCGAGAATGTCAAATTGTATACCCTGACCACCTGAAAACTTATAGGCTCCATGACTGGTGCCAATTGCTACGGCCAGGCTATCGCATTGGGTAAGCTGCACAAATTTTTCCACTTCGGAAGGCCTGGTATATCTCGCCTGCTTTTCATCAATCGAGATGTCATCCTCGACTCCACTGAGAACCCCTAATTCGGCCTCGACAAAGACATTCTTTTTATGGGCCTTTTGAACAATTGCCTTGGTTCTTTCCACATTCTTTCTAAAATCATCGTGAGACGCATCGATCATTACGGAATTGTATTTGTCCGAAGCTATCGCATCCAGTACATGTTCTTCGTTACCGTGATCCAAATGAACGGCATAAACCGCTTTTGGATATATTTTAGATGCAGCCTCCACCATTGACGATAACATGAACGCATGCGCATAATTTCTTGCCACGGGAGTAATTTGCACTAAAAACGGGGCATTTGCTTTTTCGCCTGCCCGAAAGAGCCCGTGAACCTGCTCCATCGTAAATACATTTACAGCCGCAATGGCATATTTACCATAACATCCTTTAAATAGTTTCTGTGGTAAAACAACCATGTTCGTTCACTTTAGAGAGATCAATGGGTCGCCCAGTTAACATAAAAAAACGATAAAAAAACGATGTTGGAAAGTATTATGGAACAAAAGATTGTGCAAAGGTTTGCATAGTGCTACAACCGTACTTGATCCGGTATTTTGGAGGCTATCTGCCTGGAGGATGCCCTAATGACAAGTTCCGGTTTAAAAACTTCCAGTCTGAACCCGCTCTGGCTATCTTCATCCTTAAGCCGGTGTAAAATAATTCTGGCGGATAGCATTCCCATGCTGTAGACTGGTTGCCAGACCGTTGATAGGGAAGGCCTGAAATAAGAGGAATGGGGCTCGTCGTCAAAACCGACTATTGAAATATCTTCAGGAATAACCAGGGCCATTTTTCTGGCCACATGCATAGCTGAAATGGCAATATTATCGTTCATCGCAAAAATTGCATCCGGCCTTTCCTGTTGCCCTAATAGTTTTTTGGCAGGCTTTAAACCATCGTTATGTGAAAATCCTTTCACATGGACGATATATTCTTTTCGAATCGGAATGTTTTCATTTTCTAAAGCATCCAAATACCCTTGGAGCCTATGTTTTGTAGTACTTAAGTTTAATGGGCCACCCAAATGTCCAATTTTTCTACAACCGGACCGGATTAGGTATTCCACCGCCTGAAAAGCACCGGAATAATCATCTACCAGCACTTTGTCCGCCTCAAGTCCAGGACAATCCCTGTCGAAAACAACCACCGGGATGCCACTTTTCTGTAAACCCCTGAAATGATCAAAGTTTTTAGTTGCCGAAGACGGGGATACCAACACCCCATCAACCTGTATTTTAGAAAGATTTTTGACAATTGTAAGTTCTTCCTCATATGATTCGTTTGACAAACAGATCATGATATTGAAACAGGAATTGACGATTATGTCCTGGATACCCGTTATTACTGCAGAAAAAAAATGGCCCGTAATCTCCGGGACAATCACTCCTATCGTATTGGATTTCTTTTGTAACAGGTTTAAGGCCAAAAGATTGGGTTGATAATTCAATTTTTCTGCCAGGGCGTGTACCGCTTCCTTAGTTTCCTTTTTTATTGCAGGATGGTCATTCAAGGCCCGTGAAACGGTAGAAGGGGAAACATTCAGTTCACGAGCAATGTCGGTAATTGTAACCCTGCCTTTTTTCATGATACTGTTGTTTTTGAACCCTTTTCTCAATTTTTTTGATGGTTACCGGTAACAAAAAATGTTGACCAATAATTATCAGGCACTAATTGTGAAAATTAAAGTACGAAAAATTATGATACCCCGGAATGTATTAACATATAGTAATTGATAGCGTATCAAGAGTGTTTTTGCTTTAAGGATGCCTTTCATAAAGTTTCACGAAATGCTACCCAGACGAGGACATTACGGTTTTAAATGAAGGTTTTGAATAAAAATTACTGGAAAAGGCATCTATATTTTCATGGGAGAACCTGCCCGAGATTATGTTAAGTACCGAAATTTGCAACGCATGGATGGGGCTAAAGCCGTTAAAAGTGTTTGTTTTGTAGCGATAACCACTACCCCAAACTCTTTCAATTTGGGTGTAAGGACTCAGGTTAACCATACCAAAAGTACAAAGGCAGGCAAAAATATGCCTGCCTTTAAAAAACTAACTCAAACTAACTATTTAAAGGTAACCAACAAATCACTTACGCCTTTGTCGGTACTTCAAATCAAACTATACTCTAAAGGCAGGGATTTTGGTAGAAGTCTCCCTGCCCGGGTAAAAGTTATTAGTATCCCTGGTTTTGATCCAGGAATCCGTCTATACCCGAAGCGGCATCTACCGCGCTTTGAGGTATAGGAAACAGTCTGTGGTTGGGGTCAGAGTCTGTCTTATCTGTCCAGGAGTCTTCATATTTACCAAATCGTATCTGGTCTCCCCTCCTGAATCCTTCCCAGTAGAGCTCAAAACCGCGCTCACGGAACAGTATGTCCAGATCCATGGAAGACAATGCTTCCGGAGTTTGTGCCGGGCGGGCCGTTCTGGACGTCCTGACGGTATTAACATCAGCCAGGGCTCCACCGGAATCGCCATTTCTCAATTTTGCCTCGGCACGCATTAAATAAATTTCCGCAAGGCGCATCATAACAATGTCTATACTACTAAAGTTGTTACCATTAGGGGAAGTACGGCTGTACTGGTATTTGGATACCCGATACCCAGTATTATGTAGTGAACCTTCGAGGGTAAAATTGATGTCTTCCGTGTGATTTACATAGCCCGTGTCCCTATCAGGCCCATTACCCTTTATTTGTTTACTTGGGTATATCCTAACTCCCCCGCCATCACAGGTCAAAAATGCGCCATCGTCCCCTTTTCTTGGACCCCATTGTATACCGCGTAAAATACCTCTATTCATCTCATAATTTTCAGGCGTTTCACAATAGTAATGGTCTTCATCATTCAAAGGAGAAAGACCTGTCAGGTCAAGTAATCCAGGAGGTATTTGTTGGTTTTGCTGAAAGAACCTGGCGTCGGCCTCAGCAGGATCTACCGCACCATAGGCCTCTACCCAGGTTTGGTAAAAATCTGAGGTAATGGCAGGGCCATCAGTACCATCTGAACTTGGAAATTCTAACCTTCCCCAAACAGAGCCTGCGATAGACCAATACGTCCATCGGCTATGTTCTCTTCTAAGAACACCTCGCTGATCTAAAGCAAAGATCAACTCCGGATTGCTGTTGTTTTCATCGTTGAATAAATCAAAATATTCCGGGGATAAAGAGAACCCACCGGAATTTATAATATTATCCGTATACTGGATTACCTGATTCATATCTTCCTGGGTAAAGTCTGGTGTACCGTAGGGATCTCGATATACAGCAGCGTTCAGGTGTAATCTTGCCAAAAACCCCCAAACTGCTGACTGAGTAATCCTACCGGGTCCTTTATTGGTGTTGATTTCTCCGACCACGGCCAAAAGCTCACTCTCAATATAATCAACAGCTTCCTGACCCCGAAGTACTTCCGACAGTTGGTCCGAAGATTCTTTTCTGAGTACAAGGCCCCAGCTATCCAACATCAACATGTTCAGATATCCCCGTAAGGCCCTCATTTCGTGCAAGGCCCCTGTGGCTTCTGAATCTCCAGACTCTGACAATGGAGTCAATACCTCAATAGCCGCCAGCGTCCTCGAAATATTCGTGGTAAGTTGGTTCCAGCCATCACCCACCAGATCGTTGGTCGGCGTAAAGGTATGTGAGTGGGTCGCCAAAAACTTTCCACCATCAAACCAGTCGGTCCCGCCCCGGAAGGGCAGCATTGCCTCGTCTGATGGGATGAGTTGTAAGCCGTAATAATTGGTATGTCTCCACACCCATGAGACATATCCATAGGCAGGGGCAATAGCCCCGCTAATGACCTCTGCCTGGCCCCCGAATTCTGATTCATCAAGCCTATCTTCCTCCAAATCGGTACAAGTCCAATTTAGTAAAGCACCTATTGCCAATGATATAATTAATAACTTATTCTTCATATTTGACACAATTTTTTAATTAAAATGATACGTTTAATCCCAATAACAGTGTTCTTGGTGATGGATATGTAAATCGGTCAATACCGAATGTTTGTATACCATCTGTTTGACTTCCGGTATTTACTTCCGGATCAAAACCGGAATAATCAGTGATCACAAATAGGTTTTGCCCGGTAATTGTTAAACGGATGTTGCTTACCCAATCTCCAAAGCCAGCTTTTTCCGGATCAAAATTATATCCTAAGGTAGCATTGTTTAAACGCAGATAACTGCCATCTTCCAAATACCTCGTAGAGACCTCATTGGAGTTGCTCAGGGCCTCACCAGGGAATTCAACCGCAAAAGCAGTGGTATTCAGGCTTCTGCTTAGCTGACCTTTCGTAAATAATGACATCGCCGTATGGTTATAAATCTTGTTCCCGGAAACACCATTAAAGTTAAACCCTAAATCAAATGCCTTGTAATTGAATTTCAGATAGAAGGCATAGATCAAATCCGGTAATGCGCTACCAACGACAAGCCTGTCGTTGTCCAGAGACTGACCATCGGGAACAACATCCCTGAACTGATTCAATCCATCCGCGCCTATTCCTGTAAATTCCTTCATGAAAAATGCACCTATCGATTCATTGTTGATATAACCATTTATGGTAGCGCCAGTCTGCCCTGCACCTTGTGCAGCACCTGTGGTAATAACCTCAAATTGCGAGTCTACAACCTTGTTGTCTGTATACGAAATGTTTCCACCGAGGTTGAATGTAAAATCTTCGCTAAAACTTCCTCTGTAATCCAGCGCAAATTCAATCCCCGTATTTTTGATCTCCATATCCGGAATATTGGTCCAGAACTTCTCTGTCGGTTGAATAGGGTCTATTCTGTTGGCAAACAAAACCACGTCAGTGACAACTTTATTAAAGTAATCCAAAGTACCTGTTATTTTGTTTCCGAACATGGCAAAATCCAGCCCGACATTCGTCTGTGTTGAAACCTCCCATTTAAGATCCGGAAAGGCGGTACGGGCGGCAATGGTCCCAAAGGGATAAGCATCCAGGGTATTGTCACCCGGATCAAGAGGGTAGGTGTCATTATCCGTTTTGGAATCCAGGAAACTTGCCAAACTTACCTTGGGGTCTATACCATCCTGATTTCCTGTTTGCCCCCAACTTGCGCGTAACTTCAGATTGTTAAAAATGGCATTCTCCTCCATAAAATCTTCCCTGCTGATATTCCATCCCAATGCGACGGATGGAAAATAACCGTATTTGTTGTTTTTACCAAATTTCGAAGACCCATCCGCACGCATCGTTGCAGTCAACAAATATTTGTCTTTATATCCATAGTTTACACGACCAAAGAACGATTGTTGTTCGTTTTCAAAAGCAATAGCTTCTAAGGTGGTCGGCAGCACTTCCGTACTAATCTGATCCTGGTACCTCGGTTCGATACCATTATTGGCAAACCCTTCCAATTCCAGTCGCTTTTGCTCAAACCTCGTTTTTTGATAGGAGTGACCAGCCAAAACAGTTAGGTTATGATCCCCTTCATTATAGGTGTACGTTAAGGTGTTTTCAATTAGTGTATTGCTGTTTATTGTTGCTCTAGTGTCTAATTCGCCGTTTTCCAGCCCCTCTAAAAGGGTATAAGGAGTTTGTTGTATGTCGCGATTTGTAGAAACGTAATCTACCCCAAGATTCAATTTATACGTCAGTCCATCTATGATCTCAACCGATGGTAAAATATTGGCAAGGATACGATTGCTTATGGCTTCATCGGTATAAATTTGATTTCGTGTGAGTGGATTTAACCTTTCATCCAAAAAAGTAGGGTCCCCATTGGTATATAAGGGTATTGTGGGATTCAGCTGCAGAATGTCTGTCACAGTTGACAATGCATCAGGGCGTTCGTTTAACGTACGTGAAGCTGTAAGGTTAAGATCTACATTAAACCGTCCCTGCAGTGCTTTTTGAGTCAAATTCACCCTGCCCGAATAGCGTCTTAATGTACTGTTTTGGAACGTCCCTTCCTGGTCATCCAAACCGGCAGAAACAAAATATGAAAATTTCTCGCTAACACCTCCGCTCATGGAAAAATTGACATTGCTGGAAATCCCGGTCTCCGTCAGTTCATCCTGCCAATCTGTGTCGCCACCTCCATTAAAGAGTAAACCCCCTATAGAAGTAACCTGATCTCTGAATTCACTGGCACCAAATACGTCCATAGGATTTGCAACGGTGGAAAATGCAGTAGAAACAGATAGATTCATTTCTGTTTTACCTGCCTGTCCTTTTTTAGTGGTAATAACAATTACCCCATTGGCTGCCCTGGCTCCGTAGATGGCTGCCGCAGAAGCATCTTTTAATACGTCTATAGAGGCGATATCCTGCGGATTGATAAAGTTTAAAGGATTAGAAGCAACGCCTATACTCGAGTTATCGATTACAAAACCATCGACAACAAAAAGTGGGGTAGTACCCGATCGCAAACTTCCTACCCCTCGAATAATGATGTTTTGCGCAGCACCGGGTTCACCACTTACCGAGGTCACATTAACACCGGGTAATTTTCCCTGTAAAAGCTGCCCCGGGTTTGCTACAACCCCTTGATTGAAACTTTCACTCTTCAGGGAAGCGATAGAACCTGTTACGTCAGACTTCCGCTGCGTACCGTAACCTACGACAACCACATCTTCCAACTGTGTAGCATCTTCAGCGAGCTGCACCGTTATATTGCTTTGCCCGTCTATAGGTATGTCCTCAGACGAGTATCCTAAAAAGGATACCGCCAGGACGGCATTTTGATCGGAGACTACTATGGTAAAATTACCATCAAAATCAGTAGTAACCCCGTTTGTTGTCCCTTTTTCGAGAACCGTTGCACCGGGGAGGGCAACACCTTGTTCGTCAGTCACCGTACCGGTAACCGTGGTCTGAGCCCATGAAACTGAAATAATCCCGAATAAGAAAATCAGCATCAAAAATTTAATTTTCTTCATAGTTTGCTGTTTTGGTTATTAATTTAATACCTAATTAACAATAAAATTATGATGTTCTAAATTTTTTCAAGTCAAATCTCTATGCAAAGGTTTGCATAGATGCACATGTAATTTACTCCCATTTAGTCTTTTGATAATCTCGCTTAGGGTAATTTATCACAGCCCGGAGCTGAGACCGAAATGACCATTTCAAATTTGGGAAAATCCATTTTCCCCGGGGGAATGTTTACATTGGGGAATATAGCTAAAGTAGCTTCACATTATTCTTTGAAGAGGACATCGGCCGGGATGATTTGTTTGGGTACTCCCGGGCCTTTGTAAAAGGCATCCAGCCATGCACCCCCACCCTGATTATGATAGTCTATCTTAATCTTATGCATTCCTGCATCCAATGAAATACTTCCCATACGTTCAATGGTACCATGGCCACCATCGTTATCAACAACCATTTTTCCATCGATATAGAGCTTGCTCCCATCATCTGAATTAATATAAAAACGGTATTCTCCGGCTGTTTCAATCTTTAAGGACGATTTAAACTGAATACCGAACTGATCCCCCCTTTGGTTGATGTCATCAATCCTGAATTCATATTTTGTGCCATGCTTGAGCGGTTTGAGGCTTTCAAAAACCGGCAGAAACTTCCAGTCATCGCCCTCGTAATACATATAGTGTACCCCATTTTTTGAGTCCTTTTCTACCACCCTGAAATAAGCTGTTGAAATGTTGCTTTCCTGCTGTTCTCCCAGGAATGCCTTTGCCATTACTACCGCAGTTTTTGACAATTCGAATGGTTTGGTGTACAGTTCTGAATTCTTGTCGGGGACGGATCCATCCGTCGTATACCTAATTTGCGACTTATTCCTTGCTGCTATCTTTACCTGGGGCGATTGGTCCACATAAAGGCCACCTGCAGCATTGTAAAGTTCCGGCTTCGGATAAATCACAGGACTTGCCATCAGGACCTTCTGATTGCCCAAATCGGGTTCGGGAGACCCCACAAAGGCACTTTTTACTGGTTTTCCGATCCATGCATACGGCTGTTTTACACCGAGCAGACCTGCAACTGTTGCGGCATTATCATAAGTATAGACCGTGTTTTTTATCATATATCCATTTTTTATACCCTTACCGTATAAAATAAACGGTATCTCAATTTCATCAAGGGTTTCCCCACCATGACCATAACCTATGCCCCCGTGATCTGCCGAGATGATAAATACGGTTTCATCAAAAATGCCAGCATCTTTTGTGGCTTGTATAAGCGATCCTATCTGACTATCTACCGTGGTTACCGCATCGTAGTAAAATTGGGTCTTATGACCATTTTCATGGCCCACGTGATCTACTTCATCAAAATGAATGAAAAGGAAATCTGGTTTTTTATCTTGAATATAGTTCCTGGCTTTTTCCAGAGTATCATCATCATTTGATCCATTACCGTCATAACTCAATGTTGTTCGCTCAATAAGCCGGCCAAAGCCCGTCCAGGTATAAATCGCGCCCATCTCCAGTTCAGGGCGCTGCTCCCTGGATACGCCAAAAATTGTGGGGAATATGTCTTCCGAACCAGTGCGGATCGCGGGAATATTGAAATCGTCACGTTCCCAGCCATTTGAGGTAACCCCATGTTGTTCTGGTCCTGCCCCGGAAACCATTGACGCCCAATTTGTACTGCTACTGGTTGGCAGCACACCCCTGGCATTCAGTGTAAAGGCACCATTTTCCATGATTTCATCCAATACCGGGGTACTGGCATTAATAATTCCATCCGGGCTCATCGCATCCACCCCGATTACAATAACGTGTCTGGCCTGGGTTAGCTTGAACTTATTTTTTGATCGGTTTGTGCAGGCCAAACCAAAGATCAACAGCCCCATAAGGGTAAAAGGTACTACAGCTGAGGTGAAAACTTTCATTACCTGATTATTTATATTTCTATGCCCGACAATCATTTTTGTCTGTCAAAACCAATTTGCCTGGCGGTGTATGGGTTAAAATAGAAATAAAATGTCGTACTTCACTTTAATTGGATCCTTTGCTTATGCAAAGGTTTGCAACCCATTTGGTATTACAATTATTTATAGTAATCCTATCTTCGTTATGGTATCGACAAACTCAACGACATTTCATATCGTTTAAGCATTTGATGAAAATTAACAATTTACCCAATTATTATGCTCATAAAACACTTTTTACTAATCATAGGACTTTGTATAGCCATTCCACTTGCAAGTGCTCAATATAAAATACATTCCCATAACGACTATGCGCAAAAAGTACCTTTCTGGAGCGCTTATGCCAATGGCCTGAACTCTATTGAAGTCGATGTTTTTCTAAAGAACGATATTTTGTTCGCAACCCATGGGGAGGCTGAAATTGTAACGGACCGTACCATCGAAAGTTTATATCTAAAACCCTTGCTAAATGTTATTTCAATGAACTTGGGAGAACAGCAAAAATTACAATTGCTAATTGACATTAAGTCAGAACCTTATTCCACCTTGAAAGCCTTAATGGACGTTTTAAACAAATATCCGGACATTATAGATAATGAAAACATAACTATTGCAATATCGGGCTATAGACCGAAGGAAGCTGAATATTCAACATACCCGGACTATATTAAGTTTGACTATCAGAGCCTTGACGATGTGAAAGACCAAAACAGCTGGGACAAAGTGGCCCTGATCAGTCAGAATTTCAGGAACTTCTCATCATGGAACGGAAAAGGAAGATTGACTGCTGAAGACTATAAAAAGGTAAAAACTGCAATCGACAAAGCCCATAGCTTTAACAAGCCTTTTCGCTTTTGGGCCGCTCCCGATTCTAAAACTGCCTGGAAAGCATTAAGAGATCTAGGAGTCGATTTCATCAATACCGATTTACCCTATGAATCGGCTCGTTACCTAAACTCCCTTGAAGATCGGGTTTATTACAACAAAACTTTCTCTGAGGTGTACCGGCCCAATTTTGCTTCTGACCAAAAAAAGATACCTGTAAAGAACATTATTTTACTCATAGGGGATGGGAATGGACTTACACAGATTTCATCATCCGTATTGGCAAATGGGGGCAACCTGAACCTTACCCAGTTAAAAAGTATCGGTTTTCTAAAAACACAATCTGCGGACGATTTCACTACCGATTCCGCGGCCGCCGGAACGGCACTTGCCACTGGTGCCAAAACAAATAATCGTGCTATAGGCGTCGATGCCTCCGGACAATCATTGGTAAATATTACTGAACTTCTTTCTGACCATGGATTTGTTACAGGGTGCATTACCACAGACAAGATCACCGGTGCTACGCCTGCGTCTTTTTATGCACATCAAAAAGACCGGTCAGAAATATTGAATATTGCGGCCGATTTAACAAATAGCAAGCTTTCATTATTCATTGGTGGTGGCTCAAAAGACTTTCAAAATAATTGGGAGGCTACAGGTTTCTCTATTTTGGAAAGCCTGGATGCAATTGGCCAAAATAAAAAAGAAAAAGTTGGATACTTTATATCGGAAAGGCAAGTCCCCAGTGTTTTGGATGGCCGTGGAAATGTATTATATAAAGCTGCCAAAAATGGCATGGAATTTTTGCATGCCAAAAACAAACCCTTCTTTTTAATGATCGAGGGTGCCCAAATCGACAGTTATGGCCATGAGAATAAAGTTTCAGGAATTGTTTCAGAAGGTATAGATTTTGACATGGCAGTTGCCGAGGCCATTAAATTTGCAGACGACAATCAGAATACTTTGGTTATAATTACTGCCGACCATGAAACATCGGGTTTTAGTATTCCTCAGGGAAGTCTTGAAAGTAAAATGATCGAAGGAGATTTTACCACACATGACCACACAGCTACTATGGTTCCAATATTTGCCTATGGACCACATTCCCAGGAATTTCAGGGGGTTTATGAGAATAGTGATTTGTTCATAAAAATCCTGAAAGTACTCGGGCTGGAAGGACCTTCAATTCTTCCAAAATGAAATATAAGTGTATTATTTTTGATTGCGATGGAGTTCTTGTCGATAGTGAAACAATAACTTGCAGGGTGCTGGTTGAGATGACCAGGGAACTGGGAATACCGATGAAACTCGAATTCGCCGTCCAGAATTTTTTGGGAAAATCTCTAAATAGTATTATGCAACACCTGGACCGGCTTTTGGATAATAATCTACCTGCAAATTTTGAATCGGAATACCGCAGGAAAACCTTCGAGGCATTTAAGAAAGACCTACAGCCCATAGAGGGAGTTCAGGCGCTACTAGACAAACTGGAAATTCCGTTCTGTGTGGCCTCAAGCGGGCCACTGAAAAAAATTCATCATAACCTTGCGATAACCGGATTGGCTGATAAATTCCAGGGTAAGATGTTTAGCTGTTATGAGATAAATAACTGGAAGCCAAACCCCCATATTTTTCTTTACGCTGCGGAAGTAATGGGATTTGAACCTGAGGAATGTGTCGTAATCGAGGATAGTATAATTGGCGTTCAGGCTGCAATAGCAGGGGGTTTCGATGTTTTTATGTATTCGAAGGACAAACAAAACGACCATGTCGGTTTAGAGGGAGTAAATATTTTTGACGAAATGACTCAATTGGATATCCTACTTTCCTTGTGACTCAAGATTCACTTTCACATCTCCACCCAAATAAAGCTTCACAGGCGGTGTTCAAATTTAAAGTTTTAGCATATTGGGGGTTTTATAATAGCGGGGCAATATTGGCTTTAGCTTATTGAGTTTTTGTTTCGGGAGACCCTACCTACCTGTATAAGGCTCCTTCCAAATTGTTATACAAATGGAGGAGGGGGCAGTATAGATTGATAATTTTAGAGGTGTAATTTTTCTTCCGTAAATTAACAGAAAGAATTAATCAAGCGATTATGCAAAAAGAATATGCGGTGCAAATGGCCAGTTCCAACCTGAGATTTGGGCCTGGTGTTACCAAGGAGGTCGGTATGGATCTTGCTGATATGGGCCTGAAAAGAATATTGGTGTTTACGGACGCTTATTTACTCAACCTGCCTCCGGTGCAAACGGCATTGGAATCACTGAGGGTTGAAGGGATAGAATTCGATGTCTTTGATCGGGTGCGGGTGGAGCCTACCGATATTTCTATGAAGGAAGCGATTGCCGTAGCCCAGGTCGGAAACTACGATGGTTATGTGGCGATAGGAGGCGGATCTACAATCGATACGGCCAAAGCCGCCAACCTTTACGCAACCTATCCAGACGACTTCTATGTCTATATCAATGCCCCAATAGGGCAGGGGAAACCCGTTCCGGGCCCTGTTAAGCCTTTAATCGCCATTCCTACCACGGCTGGAACGGGCAGCGAAACCACTGGTGTAGCCATCATGGATCTTACTGAACGTAAAGCCAAATCTGGGATCGCCCATCGCTATCTGAAACCGACGCTGGGTCTGGTCGATCCCGAAAATACCCGCACCATGCCCTCTGTAATAGCTGCATCATCTGGTTTGGATGTATTGTGTCATGCGCTGGAGTCTTATACGGCTCTTCCTTTTTATGAGCGTCCATGGCCGGAACGTCCCATTTATCGCCCTGCCTATCAGGGCAATAATCCCATCAGCGATATGTGGGCCTTAAAGGCAGTTGAATTAACGGCGAAGTATATAGTCCGGGCCTTTAAAGATCCCAATGATGATGAAGCCCGCAGTAATATGATACTTGCTTCCAGTATGGCAGGGATGGGCTTTGGTAATGCTGGGGTTCACTTATGTCACGGTATGTCCTATCCTGTTTCCGGGATGGTGAAAACCTATTGTCCGGCTGGCCTCGGATTGGATTATCCCATTGTTCCGCATGGGATGTCCGTAATCCTCAATGCGCCCGCAGTTTTCCGATTTACCGGTCCGGCTTGCCCCGAACGGCACCTCCGGGTTGCCGCTTTAATGGGTGCGGAAATTTCCAAGGTCAAAGACCCGGTTAGCGAAGCGGGCCATATTTTGGCTGACCAAATCGTGGCTTTGATGAAGGAGTTGGACATTCCGAATGGTTTGACTGCCATAGGCTATACAGAGAAACATATTCCGGCCCTGGTAGAAGGGACTTTGCCGCAGCATCGGGTAACGAAGCTCTCTCCTCGACCTGCGGATGCCGAAGATCTTAGCAAGATGTTTAAAGATGCAATGAGGGCCTGGTAAGTATGCAAAAGCAGGCCGATTGATTTGATGTGTTTGCGCAGTTTTTCTTTGTGTACATAATAAAATAAATACGCCTGGTCGGGATGACAGTCCTATCATAAGGGCTTCATCACCTTGATTTTCAATGTTTTACCTTGCTAATTTTAACAGCACACCGCTTTGCAATTTTTATAACAAATAGACGCAAATGATGTAATTCTTTATTTCATAAAGTTAAGAAAACAAATTGTCGAAATCAAAACTTGCCAAATAGTAGTATCCAATTTTGAATAGTCCTACAAAATGTTCGTTTATTTGGACTTTTGATAATAATGAATTTTTAACAATTTTCTTCTTCGAATTACTTTCTACTTCCTTCAAAACAAATTCGGTAGCGCTCATAATCCAATTCAAAGATCAGTTTAAATAGATATTTGGGCTCTTCTGCTTAATAATGACATTTTTGAGTATTTCAATTTTATAAATCAGGTAACATCTTTCAAACTACATCGTTAGAGTATGCCTTTCGTTTGAATTTTCAAGTTTTGGTCATCAATTTTTTAAAAAAAAACGATATATTCATTAACTCAATATAACTGATTGCGGCCTTAGCAGTATACCACCTCGTCTTCTATATTCCTTGGTTAGCAAACTAAAGACTTTCGATTATGAAAAAAATATGGGTCTGGTCTATTACCGCAGCCTTAGCAGGATTTCTATTTGGGTTTGATACCGTTGTCATTTCTGGGGCCGACAAAAAACTTCAGGCACTTTGGGACTCATCTGATGCTTTTCATGGTATCGTGGTGGTAGGAATGGCGCTATGGGGAACTGTAGTTGGCGCACTATTTGGTAGTATCCCCACCAATAAAATCGGACGTAAGAAAACCTTAATTTGGATTGGTATTCTTTATACGATTTCTGCCTTAGGCTCGGCATTTGCAAACGACCCAATTACATTTGCAGCTTTTAGATTTATAGGTGGTCTTGGTGTAGGGGCATCCACGATCGCTGCCCCTGCTTATATCTCGGAAATTGCACCTGCCAAGGATAGGGGTAAGCTTGTCGGATTATATCAGTTTAATATTGTTTTCGGAATCTTAATCGCCTTTTTTTCCAATTATTTGCTTAGTGGTCTAGGCGAGAATGCTTGGCGTTGGATGGTCGGAGTAGAGGCGATTCCGGCCGCGTTATACACGGTCTTTGCCTTAACGGTTCCTAAGAGCCCGAGATGGCTTCTTACCAAATTCAGAAATGATGAGGCGCAAGAAGTTCTTCAATTAATAAATCCTGATCAAAATCCAGAAAAAATGATGCTTGACATAAAGGAGGAAATGGAAAACACAGTGCCTAACGAAACCATTTTTATAAAAAAATACCGGTTTCCTTTAATACTCGCTTTTTGTATTGCTTTCTTTAATCAATTGTCGGGCATAAATGCATTCCTATACTATGCCCCTAGAATCATGACCGAGGCCGGCCTTGAAGAGAGTTCAGCACTTCTAAGCAGTATAGGCATTGGCGTTACCAACATGCTTTTCACACTTTTAGGAATTTACCTAATTGATAGGGTAGGGCGAAAACAACTGATGTACGCCGGTTCCATTGGTTACATAGTATCATTATCATTAGTGGCCTGTGCTTTTTTCTTGAATTGGGAGGGTATAGCCATGCCGATATTTTTATTCCTGTTCATTGCGGCACATGCTATCGGTCAAGGCACGGTAATTTGGGTTTTTATTTCGGAAATATTCCCTAACCATTTAAGAGGTTCCGGACAATCTTTCGGTAGTTCCGTGCATTGGATTTTGGCTGCCGTAGTTCCTTCTTTGATACCGGTCTTATTCGCCACGATAGGACCAGGAGTAGTATTTAGTTTCTTCGCCTTTATGATGTTACTACAGTTACTTTTCGTGGCCTTTGTGATGCCTGAGACAAAAGGCGTTTCATTAGAGGCCATGCAGGAAATATTAAGTAAGAAAAAACATTAACCATGAAATATTCTACTATTATCCTAGCCATCCTATTTCTGACGAGTTTAAACTGTAAGCAGGAAAAAGTTCAAATCAAAGAGAAGGATAGTGTCGCTCTTAAAACGTATAATGAGCCCCATCGCCCCCAATTTCATTTTACACCGCCTTCGAAGTGGATGAACGATCCCAACGGAATGTTCTATTACGATGGGGAGTATCATCTGAGTTATCAATACTATCCAGATAGTATAGTTTGGGGGCCCATGCATTGGGGTCATGCAGTATCCAAGGATTTAGTGCGTTGGGATCATTTGCCAATAGCATTGTATCCCGACTCGTTGGGACTTATTTTTTCCGGGGGTACAGTGGTAGATTTAAATAATACCTCGGGATTCGGATCAGAAAACAATCCGCCAATGGTGGCCACCTTTACACATCACGATCTAGAAGGTGAAAAGGCGAAGACCAATGATTTTCAAACACAAAGTATTGCTTATAGCACGGATAAAGGAAGGTCTTGGACAAAGTACGCTGGAAACCCCGTCATTCCCAATCGACAAAAAATAAAGGATTTCAGAGATCCCAAAGTGGTTTGGCATGAGGCTTCAAAAACATGGATAATGTCCCTCGCGGTGTATGATAAGGTTCAGTTCTTTTCGTCCGAAAATCTGAAGGACTGGAATTTAATTTCAGAGTTTGGCATTAAAGGTGATGATCGTCTCTGGGAATGCCCTGATTTGTTTCCAATTGAAGTTGAAAATGAAGGGATAACCAAATGGGTTTTGATCGTAAGCATTCAGAAAAAGGCCCCGAATGGAGGAACGGCAACTGCGTATTTTGTAGGTGATTTCGATGGGACAGCCTTTAAAAGTGACCCTGCGAAGCAAAAATGGCTGGATTGGGGTACTGATAATTATGCTTTCGTGACTTGGGATAATATACCTAAGGATGATGGTAGAAGAATTGGAATTGGATGGATGTCGAATTGGCAATATGCCCAAATTGTACCCACGGAAGTGTGGCGAAGCGCCATGACCTTACCAAGGGAGTTGGTGCTCTACCGAGATGGCGGTGATTTTAGATTACACTCTTTTCCTGTAAAAGAAATGGAAGCTCTGCGAGAATCTGAGATCCCGATAGAACCTCTGGTTATTAAGGATACAGCTAATATCAAAGGTTCTTTTGATCCATTGCAATGTGAGCTAAAACTACTCGTTGACCTTCAAAAAACATCGGCTAGTCAATTTGGGATAGAACTATCAAACGAATTGGGCGAAAGATTAATTATTACAATCGACAAGGAAAACGATTCATTAAGAGTCGACCGAACTGAGTCAAGCAAGAACAAGTTTTCTGAAGAGTTCTATAATGGGGTGCATACTGCGCCCCTGACACTGGGTCAAACTAATCTAGACCTTACTGTTTTTTTAGACGCTTCGTCGGTTGAAATTTTCATCGATGATGGAATTCTGAATTTTACCGATATCTTTTTTCCAACCAAGAAGTTCACTAGCATTTCACTCTTCTCAATTGATGGAGAGCTTGTACTTGAAGAGGGTAAGATTTATCAATTAAAAGGTATATGGAATTAATGCGCAAATAAATAGAACGGATGCAAAAGGGTTTATTAATTGACATGGATGGTGTCGTCCTCAATGGTGACACGAATATAAAAGATTCGGATAAGTTCATAGCTTAGCTACATAAAGAAAATATCCCAAATCCCTGAGCAATTTGATTAGGCGTCATTAATTGGCCAATAGTAACTATTTAGGTACTACGGTTACAATTACTCGCTTATATCTTGACAATGGTGGTGTGCCTTTGTCGGATAACTTCAAAATAAAATGGATCGTTTCCTTTTTTTTAACTACCGGGGCCGTAAGATTTACGATATGGACATTCTCGGCACCCAAATCTATTTTTTCTTTGTATGAACTTTCCTCCGGATAATGGAACCACAAATAGCTTAGATTATCACCGTCAGGGTCTGTAGATTTAAACGCATCCAAACTAAAAGCTTCGCCCGACTTTACGGTTAGCCGTTCAGAATGGGTCAATCCGGGAACAGGTGGATGATTGGCCTCTTCATAGGGCATAAGACACCAATCCATACGGGCGGCGAAATCATTTTGAAAATCATCTCTCCAACGCCATAAAGTAGCCTTATTATCGTTAAAGGAAACTGTGTCCTTCTTTACCGCACGGCCGTATTCTTTAGCCACATAAGGCGTATAATTATCAACGGCATTGGTCCAGATTGCCCTTGTTTCAGGAGCAATGATCACAATAGAACCACCTTTTTTTGTTTTGTCGAATTCAGGCTTGTACAGTGTATATCTACCTCCCCAGCCGCCCCATTCGGGATGTTCAGGTTCATTAAGCCCATTGGGGATCAATGACAAAAAAGCCGGTGTATCTCCCTCGACTCCCCATGCAACATTAGGATATTCCGCACCAAGAGGACCATGATCTTGTTGAATGTTTTGGGCTATCCAACTATTGCTGATCGAACTGTTATCTATCCCCTTTATAAAGCTATTGATTCCTGTCCAGGTGGCAGTGGAATAATAATCTCCCGGGCTAACGATATAAAACAGATCAGGAAAATTATTCCGTATCCAAATACCGCTATCGTCTTGGTCAGAAATGGTATAGACCCGAAGTTTGGATATAAGTCTTTTAGTCTCCTTTTTACTTTTCGTTTTCTGAATTTTATCAAGTGATTGTGCCAAAGTATTTACGCCGCCCCAAACGGAGACCCACAACGGGCGATCATCTTTTTCTTCAAGAACCTTAATGATCCATTCTGAGCCTTCGGAATCTTTACCATCACCAACACCCTTCAGTCCATATACGGGAAGTCCATTTTTAATCAGCGAAACTAACTCTTCCGATTCAGGAAATCCAGCTTCATGTTTTGTAAGATTGGGCTGCACTTTGCCATAGGCCTGAATAACCCTTTCTATCGATTTGGGATTTATTCTGTTCTGTAACCAACACGAAGTTGTTGCGACAAGGCCTTTGATTTCGATTTGGTTCGAATACAAAAGCAAACGCACCAAGGACTGAGTGTCATCGGGGTCGGCTTCAATATCTGTTAGGATGATGACCCTGTTTTTAGTATCAGATTGTGGAAGAACTGCTTCCACCGGAATGATTACTGATAAAAACAGCACAAAAAAGAATTTTCTTGCCGCTAGGAAGTTTGCTCTTTTTTGCAGTTTGTTGAATTTGAAAATCATGGTTGGCTCATTAGCTTTTATATCATATGCGGATTTTTCCAAAGAATTTTATTAAGGGCTGGTTGTTGGTCATAATGAAGACAAACAATTGGATATTATCATTAATGCCATATACGTTATGCATGTAATACTAATGTAGTCATTTTTAAACCAGTATTTGTGGTCTCGTAAATCGGCCGATTTAGAGAACAGTTGTCTAAAAGCGAAAATCCTTTCGTCAGAGTCCCATTCATGGTCTCTTTTAATAGTTTTGTTAATTGCCCTTTTACGGGATTGTTTTATTTATGGCAAAATTACTAATCGGCAAAGTAAAATGATTCTGAATTCCGGATAACAAGTTATAATATTAGGAAAACGAGTGGAACGAAGTTTCAGACTGCAAGCCACAAATACTTACCGAGCTAATCTGCTTGCGAGGTGGACTTTATATAAATTTTAGCATTTGCTTAAATAATAAATTTCTTATCTTTGAATTATGGAAAAACGAATATGTATTCGATTAGAAGCAGATGCAAAACAGATAATGGATTGTAGAACATCCCTTCAGAAATTAGATGATTCCCTAATCTCTGTTTCCGAAGTCCTAAACCTTGCCGGGAATACTGTTCGTCTGAAAATTCTTTTTCTGCTTCAAAAAGAAAAGAGGCTCTGCGTTTGTGATTTGAGTGATATACTAAAGATGAACGTTTCAGCCATTTCTCAACATTTGAGAAAATTAAAAGATAGAGATCTAATTTATGCAACTAAAGAAGCTCAAACCATTTTTTATGCGCTGAATGAAGATAAATTATATATGTTAAATCCAGTTTTAGAAATGGTAAAGGGTAAAAAAGTTTTGGTATAGGCTTATGAAAAATAATAAAAGATTAATCGGGACTTCTATTCTTGCTGCCGTAACAGCATCATTATGTTGTATTACGCCTGTGTTGCTACTGATAGCTGGAACAGGAGGCATAGCATCCACATTTTCGTGGATTGAACCCTTTAGACCGTATTTAATTGGTATTACCATTCTGGCGTTGGCTTTTGCCTGGTATAACCAATTACGGCCAAAGACACGGATAGAATTGGAATGTGCTTGTGATGAAGATGAGAAAACCTCATTCTGGCAGTCCAAGAAATTTTTAGGCATAATCACCGTATTCGCGGCATTAATGCTCGCATTTCCGTACTATTCTTCAGTATTTTATCCAGAGAACAAATCAAATACCACTTTCGCAATGTCCGACAACATAAAAGAAATAACTGTGGACGTAAAAGGAATGACCTGTACCGGCTGTGAACAACATATTGAGCATGCCGTGGGTCAGTTGGAAGGAGTGAATTCCGTTACAGCTTCTTATGATTCCGGCACGGCAATAATAAATTTCTCCCCCTCGTTAGTCAGTGATAAAAGCATAGTAGATGCCATAAACGGAACTGGCTATCAAGTCATTGAAGAAAAAGGAGATAACCTATCGGTTTCACTGAGCAACGAAAATATCAGTTTTTATAAGGTTCCGCTAGTATGCAATGCGGCCCCAACAATTGGATGCGGAAGTCGTTCCAAACCAGTCCTCTCCGACTTGGAAAAAGCTTCGGGAATAGAGGAAGCCTGGTTAAACCGATCTGGAACCATAATTGCTATAGTTTGGGAAGAAGGAAAGGATCCTATCTTAAAGCATACTGTCGTATCCAGCATTTTTGAAAAGCATCATGTAAATGCCAAGGAATTGTCTAATGATGATTATACCGATAACTACCAGTCATTCAACAAAGGTGAAAATTGGCTTAAAGGTTCTGAAGTAGATAAGTTAAGTAAAGAAGAAGCTTCCATAATTGCGGATCAGATTGTTGGTGCAATCAAAGAAAAGACCAAGTTATCTTCTGAAAACAAGAGAAAAATACACCAAAAGACCACAGATATCTTCTATGAGTTCTTTCTTAATTATAAATCGCTTAGCGAACTTGGAGATCCTGATATTTATAAGGCCAAGTTGAAGGATATTAAGGTTTATGGTGAAAATCTGCTGGGCGAAGGAAAAATGCCCTCGCTGGAAGAATTATGGAATTCGTGCTCAAATGCAGCCAAAAGCTGTGATCATGACGGTTGTTCTTCCTCCTGTAAAGTACCCCAGAGTTAAGCGGCCCTATTTACCTTAAACAAGATTATAAAAACAATAATTCATGACCGGAGAAATCATCTTAAAATCGACCATAACTTGTCCTAAATGTGGCCATCAAAAGGAAGAAGAAATGCCGACCGAGGCGTGCCAATTCTTTTATGAATGCGAAAACTGCAAAGGAATGATAAAACCCAAGCAAGGCGACTGTTGTGTATATTGTTCCTATGGAACCGTAAAGTGCCCTCCCGTTCAAGACGAATCTTGTAACTGTTAGCTAGTATGAAATCAGCAAATAACGGATCTAAAGCCCTCCCGGTTGGTCGAATACTCCGATTTGCTTTCGGGGTGTTCTTTGTAACCGAGGTCTGGCCGGTTTATGCAGCGGTAACTGCAGAGGGAGCCATCATAAGACTGAGTTGGGCATTCGGATTATTGTTGTTCTATCTTTTATTGCACTATCTTATTTTAAAGTTTACTCCCAAAATCAATAGAATTATTGGGGCTATTTTGGCCTTCGGACCTTTATTGGCTGTTTTCTTTATAGGGTATGGTGGTCCGGCCGCCACCGGAGCTTTGACTTATCTTGCCCTTGCGCTTCTTACAGCTGCCATTAGAGGTGATGGGGGATGTGAAGTAATGTCAGTTCCTGCTGTTTTTACCGGAAGGCATACAAATTTAGCCTGTCTTTTGTTTTCTCCAATTGATTGGTGTGAGAGTAAGTTTAAATAATAGAGTTCTTTAATTAGTATATGACTATTGAACAGTCATCATATAATAATTTTTAAAGGCTAATTTTATTTCTGAATGAAAAAAGAAGCGATTTTTGATTTAGCCATTTTATTAATCACATTTTGCGCTTCGTGGTACTTTGGGACATTTTTGCCTCCACTACTAAAAGGACCTTTTGTAGTAGTAATGACAAGTTTAGTGGCCCTGCTTATAATTAAAAAAAGAAACCTTTCCATTGCTGGGCTTGGATTACGACCTCGGTCCCTGACTAAAGTATTCGCCAAAGAAGTAGTTCAAGTTGCTTTGTTGATTTTTGCAGTTCAGTTTATTGGACTTATCATCATTGGATTTTTGTTTGGTAGCCCAGAAGCAGGAAGTGCTGTAGATAATCTCCCTAAAACCATTCTCGGATTTATTCTTGATAACGTATTATTTGTTTGGATTGTGACGGCATTCGGGGAGGAATTCATTTTTCGTGGAATAATTATCAACAGACTAAAACTGTTATTTACAACCAATAATTTACTCCTTAATTTTTGTTTGATTTCAGGGATTCAGGCGATATGGTTCGGAATGGCACATCCTAGTCAAGGACTATCAGGTATCCTTATTACCGGATTAATAGGTTTTGCTTTGGGATTCTATTTTTTAAAAAATCAGAAAGGGGGGTTATGGCCGCTCATTATTGCCCACGGGCTTATTGATACTATTGTTTTAACGGCTAATTTCATTGGATCAAATTCCGACTTTTCCATCTAATGTTTTTACTTTAAATATTCATAAATCCTTTTGCTCATATTCTCGTATTAATCTTGCAAGTCGTTCTCGCTCAATGTCAATTTTATGATAATCTTTTCCCAATCGATTTTTTACATAGCTAATCTCTTTGAGCAAACTGAACGTTCTTGCCCTCTCCTGCTTTAAATCTGATTTCAGGTCATCATATTTTGCTTTGGGAACCGTTTTTTCCTTTTCGTTCCATTCGTCCCTGGTAAGTTTTACAAACTTCTTTTCAACAAGAATAGGTTCTTCCTCTTCTTTCATCTTTTCCCCGAAGAGGGAGAGCAACATCTCTGTTGTGGGTTTGGTTTGATGTATTTCTATGTCTCTTATAATTGCAATAAGTGCATTAATTCGTTTGCGAGTCTTTTCTTCTTCCTGACTAATCTGTTTTGCAAAACGACTAAATGGGGAGATCCCATGCCACTCAAAAAAATCCATTGCCGCCTCCAAAGTTTCCGAATAGGATTTGGTGATTTTCTTTGAAAATCGCCGGAACCTTTTTATGGTTCTATGGTGTAGCCTTATGGTTCCAAATCCATCCATTTTTTGCTTTCTTGGCCCTCAATTGTAACAATAAATAGCCCTGTTTCCTGGGCTTACAAAGCCAATTGTTACAATTTGAGCAGCTATCATAATTTCTAAATGTTTTATAAAATACTGATTATCAGTTTATTAAACTGATAAATTAATAAGTAACGTCGCTTTAGCGGGTTACCCTCTTGCTATTCTTTATTGCTCCTTTTTTCAAGTCGCAATTTTGAATACCGCCGGCCAAGTAAAAAGTAGGCCGCGCCCTCTCCGATTTTTTTAACTGTCGCTTATCTGCCTGAACGCGACAAAAATCGAACAGGTACCTGCGCTTTAAAAGTTATGGCTCGATTTGGGGGCTTCCCTTCTAATTTTATCCTTAATTTCTAAATGGGCAATCAAGTTTTGCATGTCTTCCCCTACCTTCTTTTCCAAAACCCTGGCATAAATTTGAGTTGTGGTAAGCTTGGCGTGCCCCAACATTTTAGAGACAGTTTCTATAGGTACCCTATTGGATAGCGTTACTGTGGTGGCAAATGTGTGCCGGGCAGCATGGAAGGTAATATCCTTATGAATTCCACATGCCTTGGTAATTACTTTTAAATAACTGTTCACCTTTTGGTTGCTAAAAACAGGAAGAAGCATTCCTGTTATATTCAATCCCTGATCGTTGGCATAATTTTCAATTATAACTCTGGCCTTTGGAAGTAATGGAATTTTTACAGTAGCAGCGGTCTTTGCCCTTTTTGTATGTAACCAGTAATTGCCATCTATACCCATTACTAATTGTTCCCTGGTCAATTCCTTTACATCGATATAAGACAAACCCGTATAGCAAGAAAACAGAAACACATTTCTCACTTTTTCGTATCCCCCTTTAAAAGTGGTTTCCTCTATAAACCCCAATTCCCGTTCAGACAAATAACTTCTATCGTGTTTTTGAAATCTGAGCTTGAATTTTTGAAAAGGATCTTTTTCTATCCATTCCAACTTTACGGCAAGGTTGGTCATTTTCATGAGCCTGCTTAAATGCTTCATAGTACCATTATTGGTACAGGTTCGCCTGGGCTTCTCCGGTTGATAGTTACGCAGGTATTGTTCAAAATCTGCTATAAACTGATAATTCAACTGTTTTAAATTGATGTCAGAAGTTCTGAATTTGTCCCGTAGAAATTTTTGCAGATAGCGTTCTGTAGAATAGTAGTTCTTTATGGTACCGTATTTCAGTACCGAATCCATGTTGGTATTATGATAGGTAACCAACTCCATTAAAGTCTTCTGATCTTCGTCTTGCCCCAGATAACGTGCTTTAATGGCTTGCGCCGTAATTACTTTTCCTTCCCGCAGCAACTGCTTATAAGCCTCCATTATTTGGGTATAGACTTCATCCAAATAGCTATTTAATAGTCTGGTCTTTTGGGAGGTTCCAATGACCCTTCCCTTTGAAACATCCCAAACATTCACCGATGTATAACGCTTCAAACTGATTTCTGCACGCCTACCGTCGACCGTTATTCTGGCATAAATGGTGAGTTTTTCGGGATTATAAGTAATGTCTCTTGTAAAAATAAGTACGGTTAATGTGCTGTTGTTCCGCATAATACACGTCTTTTAGATTAAACAAACCTTGTTTGCAAAGACGACCTTAAATAGCCTTAACTGCTATCTAAATTATGTACAATTAACGTACCAATCCATTCACCGATCTCTACACCAGCATAAACGTATTAAATGATATCAAATAAATGCATAGAAAATGAAAAACCCTGAAAATCAATAGATTAGCCAGGATTGATAGTGCCATAAAGGCGGTTCGTTGGGATGAAAGGATTTACAGAATCCTAATAAACCCTCCTGGTAAATGAAAAGTGAAGGCTATCGCCTCCTCATTTTTTTATTTCCTCTATCTCAATCAAACTGCGTTTGTTTCGTTTCCGGAAATAAAAAAGTGATTTGCTCTCA